>OGZV01001567.1_pt1 | contig 20611 bp, 25 predicted proteins | sample 1576861 | NCBI WGS metagenome assembly OGZV01 (sample SAMEA3541501, study PRJEB24748) | human gut metagenome | biome: human gut; feature: human-associated habitat; material: faeces | place: China | collected 2012
AAATCGTTAGGCGGCTTCGCCGTGCGAGAGTTCGAATCTCTCTCGCTCCGCCATTTTGTAAGCATTAGCGATATCAGAGAAAATCTGATATCGCTTTTTTGTTTTATCTAGGTGCCAAATTAGGTGCCATTTTTCAGTTTTTGTGTTTTGTTCCATTGTTCCGCCTGTTCCATGATATTTTTGATTTCTTAAATATTATTTAATCGACATACGAAGAAAATGTTCAAGTGCATTGAAATCATCTTCTTTAAGATATTCTATATTAGTTATTAATATATTTAAATGTTTTAGCAAATAAGAATAATTGTTTTTTATACTTTGTTCTTTTAAATTTTTTTCTTGTTTCATTATATAAATTTTTACAGCTTGCAAAGTAGCAAAAGCGTTATTTTTGTATATAGATACTATTGGAATTAAGTATCCGTAATTAGTATCATATCCTAATAAGGGAATAGTTGTTATTCCTTTTAAACAATTTGAATGAAAATCTAAAAAATTTTCTAAAAGTAGAGCCCAGTGTGGAGTAACTTTTTGGGCATTATTTTTTTTACGAGAAAATGTTGCTTCAGACATATTAAAAATTTTTGCAACATCTCCATTACTAATGCCCATTAGATTAATATAAATATCTGTTTTTGTGTATTTTTTAGGAATGATATCGGGAAAAATAAGTCGAGTTTGTTTATAAACTAATCGTAACATTTGCCAATATTTTCGAAATGCATCACTATTGTAAAGATATAAACCATCTTTTTGCTCTTGGACAAAGTAAAGCTTATCTAAATCAGAAATACGTTGATAGATAAAGATATCTGTATTTAATATCTGTTTATTATCTTTTAATATAGTATCTTTAGAATATAAATCTTTTAAAGAAAAATATTGATTTAAACTAGATGGCAGTTCTATAATCATGTCTTTAAACAATTGTGTATGATGTAATACAATACGGTGTAATGTTTCAGCTTTACTAAATAATTTACTGTCGATAAATCCTAAAGCAAAAATAATTTCAGGATTTATGTCAAATGAAAGTATATATTTTAGATTAATAATTCTATCGTAAATAGCATAAATTTGCTCTAATAATGTTTTTCTATTGTTTAAATCTGTATTTGCTTTTTGTAGCTCACTATTTGTTAGTATTCCTTGTTTAATTAATTCATCTATCGATTGTTTATATTGTCTTAAAGAAAAATTTGTTGGTAAAACATTTGTTAATATTTCTTTTAAATAGTTTAAGCGTTCATCTAAATAAAGGTTGGAAATAAATAACGTATCATTTTCTTGATTTGTATATTTGAATGAAGCTGTTTGATTAAGGTTTTGCATTAGTAAAGTAATATCGTTATCAAGTTTTTTAGCGCATTCCGTCTGTTCTATTCTAGCCTTTTCCAATTCATCTGATAAGGTTTGTTCTAATTCTTCCAAAATTTCTATTTGTATATTTTGAAATTGTTTGTACCGTTTAGGTTGAAATGAGATTTTTTTTAATATATCATCCGGTATGATTAAATGATTAAAGCAATTGCTGATATCCGTGGCGATTGCATTTTTTTTCTTTTGCCATAATTTTCTATCATCTAAAAAAGTAGTTAACGTTTCATTTACCATTTCGTTCACTTTTTCTAAATAGCTGTTTTCAATTTTTTTTATTAAATCCGTAGACATAGATACCTCCAAAATGCTTTTTCAAGTTCTTTCAAAAAAATAAATGTGCTTAATAACTCTATTTTATCCATAAGACACGGTCTTTTGCAAGTTTTTTTAGTATCAAATCTATGCCCAAAATAACAAATTTTTTGATGACACGTAGATGTTTTTTCGTTATTATGAAGACACGATATCGATGAAGGTATTTCCGGAAATACAATGAAGGAGAATTTTATTATGATAAATTTAATCACGGCAAAAGATTTTATGTATACAACGCGTGGTGGTAAAGAAGAAGTTTTATCTCAAAAAGTAAAAAAGGCGATTATTAATACGGAGAAAATTTGTTCTGACGGAAAGAACTTATATCTGCATAATTCCGGCTACTTTTGGGAAAGTCTGAGAGAAAACACAAACCTTCGATTGCGTCAAGTTTTATTTGAAGAAGCAGCTCAGGCTGAAATTGATAAAAGAATTTTTGACAAAATAATATCTGACCTCATTGTGGATGTCAGACTTTTGATAAAGCCGGATATTTTAAATAACCCCAGATTTATACATTTCCAAAATGGATTATACGATTTATCATCAAAAAAATTTATAGACAAACTGACACCGGCTACGCAAAAGTTGAAGTTTAGTTATATTATTGATGCCGATTTCATTGAGGCTGGTGAAACCTTTAAGCAGATGCCGACATTCATATCTTTTATAGAGAAAACTTTTAATGCCAAACCGAATGATATCATGTTCGATTACATTTTAGAAAATATTGGATATATGATATCCTCTGTCAATAATTTGCGAAAGGCTGTGGTTTTTATAGGAGCTCCGGCATCCGGAAAATCGACTTTGGCTAATTTTTTAAGCTCTGTAGTTTTACCGAAAAATGCTGTTTCGCATGTTAATTTTCAGGATTTAGGCGATAAGTTCCGTTCATTCGACGTTGCTTGTGCAAAATTAAATGTCGGTGATGAAATGAACAAAGGCAAGGCGCGTAATTTAGCAAATTTTAAATCTTTGACTGCCGGAGAACCTATCGTCATTGAAAGAAAAGGTCGCGATCCAGTATGGGTTAACCCGAATGTACGACAACTATATTGCACGAATAATCTACCGGATTTTGATGACGGAAATGCAATGGCGATTTTCGATAGGCTGAACTTGTTATCTTTCAGAAAAACAGTTGACGAAAAATATCGCGATTATGCGTTACCGGATAAGCTTTGGAGAGAAAGAAATATCATTTTGTCGCGAGCTGTAGAAAAGTTTGCAAATATATTATCTAATAACGGCTGCTTTTCCGTACCTGATGAAATAAAAATCATAAAAAACAGATATATTACACAGGAAAATTCGGTAAATGAATTTATTGATGCGTACTTAGATGCAGATAATAAAGCTAAGGGCATCAGCAGTGCAGAAATTTTTAAACTATATTCAACGTTTTGCTACTCAAATGGTCTTAATTTAAAAACCCGTTCGGATTTGCGGGAAGGTATTTTTACAGTATTTCCGTCAGTAAAATATAAACGAACGAGGATTTCGCCGACGCAAAATGTATGGGCTTTTTGCGGACTTACATTGAAAAAAGATGAACAGCATGAAAAAGGCTGATGTTGTAAAGGGGAGCTTCAATTATCGAAGCTCCCAGCTCAAAGAAAATTTCAAAAGAAAAGTTGCTTTGGAAGGAAAAACGACAACGACAGTTATTAATGATTTAATTGAAAATTATATCAATGAAATATCTTCTTTTTCACGAGATGAAGCAGTGAGAAATGTCGTAATAAAGTTATTGTTGTTAATAAGTGCGGATGAACCGAATAAGACAGTAATAAAAAAGGAGTTAGAACGATTATGGGAACTAATTCAATAGTGCGAATAATAAACACAAAGGCAACAACTGAAGAAGAAAATAAACGTGTATCGCAAAAGCATTTGAAGTATATTTTGCGAGAGGATGCTACTAATCCGGATTTGTGCTGGGTTAATATGGTGGATATAGATGATGTACTGGAAAGTTTCGGCTTTTTTGCTAAATGTGCGGGTAAAAATAACGGACGTCCATTGAAACATATTGTAATTTCTTATGCCGTAAATGATGAGCAGGCTCGCCTTGATTGGCAGGAGTATTTGGCGGTAACAAAGGAAATTGCCAAGTTTTACGGCTTGAATTATCAAATGGTAGCAGCAGTTCATAACAATATAAAGAAAAGACCTCATGCGCATATTGTCATGGACTGTTTTGATGTTTCTACAGAGAAAAAGTTTTCCGAAGGCGTTAAGGAATTGGAGAAATTCAAAGACTTTATTGATGATATCTTGGAAAAGCATAGAATACCGAAACTGTTGCGACAGAAAAATAAAATAGTTGCAATAGTAAAGCCAGATAATGCACAGCTTGTAAATACTAATAGTTCCTTGACAGAAGAACCTTACTATGAAGTACCGTATTGCACAGATGCAGGTATGGATAGGTTTGAAGATTATATAGAAGATAATGAAAAAAAGCATTTTTTTGCTATAGATGAAAATCTTAAATCTACAGTGGATTGTCTTGATGTTGATGTGTTTGAAGAATTAGGGACTTTCTTTATGGGAGAACCTAAGAAAAAAGAGCGCGTATTCAGTTTTAATAAATTAATGGAGGAAAAACTATGAGTAAGAAAGTGTTTATAGGTATAGCTGTGATTGACAAAAATAATGAAGTAAATAAAGCACTCGGAGTGATGAAAGATATGCAGACCGGAGAAACAGAACGAATAAATACGGAAAATCTATCCGATAAAGCAGTAAAAATTCTTTTAGAACAAATTGAAAAGAAGTTAAAAAAAGAATTTCGTCGTGTAGTAGAATATATGCCGCGCAAAGATATTGAAAAATAATTATATACTATAAATTTGAGGTGAAAAAATGTTTAAATTGGAACAGAGATTGGGCATAGATAAAGTCGAAGCCGAAAAATTATATACGGTATCGGAATTGCTACAGTATATTCCGCTTAGTAAATCCGGCTTATACGGAATGCTTAAAGACTGTGAAGTTCCGTGTATAAAACTGAAAGGGCGTTCACTTTATCTGGGTAGAGATTTCTTAAAATTTCTTGAAGAGTGCAGAGAGTAGGTGATATCTTGACAAAAAGTAGACGAGCTAATAATGAAGGTTCAATTTATTATGATGAAAAAATTCAGCGTTTTGTAGGTCAGTTTCGTTATACTGACCTACAAACAGGTGAGAGAAAACGTAAAAAAATTACGGATAAACGTAAAATTGAAGTAATTAAAAAAGGAAAAGCATTTCTTAAAGATATTGAATTGATGCGGGCAGGTAAAAAATCCACGGAAAATTTGTTGGGCGATTATATGCGTGAATGGCTGGAAAATACAGTAAAACCGACCGTTAGGCAGAAAACGTATGAACGATATGACAGTCTTTTGAGATGTTATATATTACCGACTATTGGCAATATCGCTTTAACAGATTTAACCCGCATTATGTTACAGAAATTTCTGTATAATTTACAGGAAATAGGTAGCAGTACCGGCGGTAAACTTTCGGCAAGTACCGTTAACGCAACACGAAGACTTATAAAGACAGCACTTGATGTTGCAGTAGCTGATGGCTTAATGCGAATGAATGTTATGGATTTGACGAAAGCATTGCATGTTACCAAACGTCCGATTGCAATATTTACAGTTGATGAATACAGAAAATTGCTGGAAACTGCTAAAAATTATAATAGTAGGGCATATTTGGTAATTCGAATAGCTTTTGCTACGGGCTTCAGAATAGGAGAAATTTTTGGGTTAGAATATTCTGCAATAGATTTTTCACAAAATTTGATTTCTGTAAAACAAACTGTTATATCAACAAGGCATGGAAAAAGATTGCAGCCTATGGCAAAAAACAGTACGAGTTTACGTACTATAAAAGTAGAACAAACCCTTATTGATGAATTAAAAGTATTTAAAGAAGAACATCAAAAACGAAGAAAGATGTATCGTAATAAATATGAACAAAAACATGATTTTGTTATTGAAAATGAAGACGGTACTTTCTGTGATCCGTCATATTTTACAGACAGAATATTCAAGCAAAAGTTATTGAGGCAAGCTGGAATATTGCAAAATTACAGAATGCACGATTGTCGTCATACTCATGCTTCATGGCTGATAAGCAAGGGAGTAAATATAAAAGCCGTTTCTGAAAGGCTTGGTCATAAGAGTATCCGTACTACGCTTGATATCTATTCGCATATTACTAAATCCATGCAAGATGAAGCAGTAAATGCTTTGGAAGAGATATTATCAGAGAGATAATACAAAACGGTATCCTGGGTTAAAATATTATTCTTTAATATTTATTATATTGATATATTTAATATAAATAATTATATACTATATAGATGAAAACATTCAGCCAAAGTGGAATTCCACTTTGGCTTTTTTCATATCTAAATTTAGGAGGAATATATTATGAAGCAAGGAATGAAATCTATTGAAAATCTCTACGGAGAACTTATACGCCAGCGTGAAGCGAGAATGGATTTAATTGCAAATACTCGCAGCTTATCCGTATCCACGGAAAATGGTATCAGTACACTTAGTATCTTCACGGATAAGGATATCTATAATTTTAAGGTAACAGATATTGCACATCGCCAGATTGCAGACAGGCTCGGTATTCCGTTTAAGTATTATGAACGTATGATGAACGAGTATCCAAAACTTCTTGATGAAAATGTCAATAGTTGGTTAAAATTCAAAGCGGAAAAAAGAATGCTTCGTACTTTAGACGGAAAATTAAGAGCTTTTCTGTCTAACAGATATAGAAGATTAGATAATTTGGAGCTTGTAGACCATATACTACCGGTCATTGCTCAAATGAAAAACTGTTCCATTGCCAGCTGCGATATCACGGAAACGCATCTGTATTTGAAGGTCATTAATAAATCCATGAAAGCGGAAATTACTGAAGGAGATATAGTACAGGCAGGTTTTGTAGTTTCAAATAGTGAAATCGGTCTCGGTGCTTTGAAAGTTGAACCTCTTGTATATCGTTTGGTATGTAAAAACGGCATGATTAGTAAAGATTATGCCCATAAAAAGTATCATACGGGCAGAAATGTTGAAGATACCGATAATGCGTATGAACTGTATTCTGATGAAACACTCAAAGCTGATGATAAAGCATATTTTATGAAAGTACAGGATATTATAAGTGCTGCTGTTGACGAAACAAAGTTTATGTTGACTGTAGATAAAATGCGTCAGGCTAAAAGTATTAAAACAGGAGATAATCCGGTAGAAACGGTTGAAGTTTTAGGCGACAAATATCTGCTCAACAAAAATGAAAGAGCTTCCGTGCTTAGACATTTTATTATGGATGGAAATTTCAGTCAGTTTGGACTGGTCAATGCAGTAACCAGAACTTCTCAAGATGTAGAAGATTATAATAGGGCAACGGAACTTGAACGAATTGGCGGTACTATTCTTGAGGACAGTGTTAAAACAAAGAAAAACAATATTATCTTATTACCAAATAATGCGAATATAGCATAAAGCTATATCCGTTATTTTTATCTTAGATTGGAGGATTTTCTATGAACCTTGAATATTTATCCGATGTGGAACTATTGGAAAACTTTATGCCGAAAGAAACAGCTCAAAATATTTTGCATGAATATAGTAGCATCTATAATGTGATGAACAGTGCTACGGAAAAGCAGCTGAAATCTTTTAAAGGTATTACACCGGTCAGAATTAGAAAAATTTTATGTATCAAAGAGATGATGTCCCGTATGCAAAGAGAAAAGCAAAAGCAACTAAAAATCATCACTACACCAAAAAATGTAATAGAGTATTTTAGATTTTTGGAAGATAAGGACAAAGAAGAGTTCTGGGTAATGATGCTTAATACAAAGAATGGTATTATCAGCAGTAAATGCGTGAGTATAGGAACATTGAATATGGCATTGGCACAGCCAAGAGAAATATTTAACGTTGCTGTTAGATATATGGCTTCATCAATTATCGTGGCGCATAATCATCCGTCCGGTGATTGTACACCAAGCATAGAAGATATTGCTGTAACAAAAAATATCATTGAAGCTGGAAAACTGCTTCATATTGAATGCTTAGACCATATTATCATTGGCAGACAGAAATCTATTAGCTTAAAGCAGGAAGGAGTAATTAGATAATGACCAGTCATTTTATTTGCGCCGGTTTTGAAGATGTAGTTAGTGAAATAAATTTTGATGAGAAATTCGGCTTGATTAATATCAATCTTAATATGCCGGACAGCAGAGAGGATATTTTTATCAGTTTAAATTTGATGCAAACTAAAGTATTTGTGCAATTTTTACAAAATATATTGGCACAGGCAGATATAAAAATGGTAAACAAAGAAAATGTTTTTGGTGATTTGATTGTAAAAATGCAGAAAGAAGGAATATTAAATGGCGAATGAATGCGATACAAGCATAGTATTTTACAGTAAAAATAAAAGAATGGTTGAAGATTTATGGCGAAATATAACAGATTTTTGCAGCGATAATCATGATTGCACAATTTATAAATTTATGCGGAAAATGGGTTATTCCAAAAATGACCTGCATATATTTGATGAGAGAGGAGCTATCACTCATTGTGATAGCTCTGTAACGTATAGTGATAGTATCGCTTATTTTAAGATTGAAACTATAAGTGCATGGATGCCGAGAGTTGATGAGTTTTATAAGCTGATTGATGAACACTACGACAGAGAAATCTCTATCGTATTTGAAGCAGAAGAATTCGGCTGCGGTCTTTACTACAACACAGATATTGAAGGAAGATTTTTCAAGAACAGATACAAAGTAGATTATCATTTCAAGGAAGATACTGTAAAATACTTTGAAAGATTTTCCGATGTAATCGGTTATTTAAAGAAGATTTTTCCAAAAGCTAAAGTAAGTCAGTTTGATGATATAAGTATTATAGAAGAAAAAGTGCAGGCAGCTTATAGTATAAATGATGAATGCTTCTTTAATCTCAATAGGTTTGAATATGAGTATCCGTTTTAAAATATGAGGTGATATTATGGCAAGTTACAGTCAAATTCAAATTGTATTTTCCAGTTATAAGCCAAAACTTATAGGGGATTTGTGGTCAAGAATAAGTAATTTTATGCGGTTATCCGTAAATCGTGGAGTATATGAATTTCTTTTGGAAGAAGGATATTCTTCAAAGAAAGCAGCTTCTTTAACGAGCAGAAATAATTACTTTGTTCGTTGTGATAAGTATGTTGTTTTGAATAAAAATTTAGCATATCTTAAAATAGAAACAGAAAGTGCATGGGAAGCAGAAACAAATGTGTTTTACAAATATATCTGTGATAAATACAATGGAAAAATTGAAATGGTATATCTGGCACAGGAACAGGATAGCGGAGTTTTTATCAATACAGATGCAACAGAATTTTATTTCTGGCAAAGATATAAAATAAATCATTTTAACTTAGAAAATGGCGATTGCATAACAAAATATTTTAGAGATTGGGATAGTTTATGCCAATATGTACAATCTGTATTTTCTAAGGTTGACATGGCAGATATTTATGATGTCGATGATATTGAAACTAAAATATGGGATAAGTACAGTAAGGAAGATGAAGAATTTTACTGTGATATTCATAAATTTATCTGCCCTTAAATAAAATATGCCCTAATGTCCAGTAAAAATACAGTGTTAATGCCTATAAAATAAAGATTTTACACCGTTATTTTGCTGGACAGTCGGACATTTGGACAAGTATTTTGCTTTAAGTTATAATGAAATAAAGGAGTTGATGAGATGAAATTCAACAGATTGAACGACTTATATTTCAAACGACTGCTCGGCGATAAGAATAAAAAGAGTTTAACACTCAACTTTTTAAATTCAATTTTAGATAGAGATGCAAATAACTATTTTACAGATATCACGTTTTTGGATAAAGATAATGAACCGGAGACGATAGACGGTAAATTATCCAAACTGGATATTCGAGCAGATATGAATGACGGTACACAGATAGAAATTGAAGTTCAGGTATTGCCATTTAAGTTGATGGCTGAACGTTCTTTATATTACTGGTCAAAAATGTATGCTGAGCAACTGGGAAAAGGTGAACGGTACAAAAAGCTGAAAAAGACGATTGCCATCAATCTTTTAAACTTTGATTATCTCACGGATGAAAAAGACTGGCACAATATTTATACACTCTTAAATACTAAGTCTTACAGAAAATTGACAGACCATATGGAAATTCACTTTGCGGAAATACCAAAATTTAAGCTGAAAGATATTAGAAAAATGAGAGCATCCGAAACGTGGATAGCGTATTTTTCCGGTAAATATGATGATAAAGAACTGGAGGAATTATCAATGAACAAGCCGATTATGAAAGAAGTAATGGATTTTGAGCGTTCCTTCTTAATGGATAAAGTACAAAGAAGAGAATATGAACAAAGAGAGAAAGCTCTTAGAGATTATTATTCCTACATGAGTGAAAGTTATGAAGATGGAAAGCTGGATGGTATTAAAGAAACTGCTTTAAATCTTTTGCATTTAGGTGCTAATATGGAAATGATAATGAAAGCTACCGGCTTGAGCGAAAATGAAATTAGAAATCTTCAATCTACAAAAGAGTAATTTTATCATGAAAGAAGTAATGGATTTTGAGCGTTCTTTCTTGATGGATAAAGTACAAAGAAGAGAATATGAACAAAGAGAGAAAGCTCTTAGGGATTATTATTCTTACATGGGAGAAAGCTATGAACAAGGAGAACAAGATAAAGCTAAAGAAATTGCTCTAAGAATGTTAAAGAGAGGTAAAGATATTAGTGAGATTGCCGTAGATACAGGTTTAAGTATTGAAGAAGTAAAAAAATTACAAGCATAATTAATATAAAGAAGCAGGTATGGCGAAAGCTGTACCTGCTATTTTTGTCTTTAGGAGGAATTTATATGCCAGCTACAAAATTTATTTGTCCAACAGGTCAAAAAGTAGAGATTTCAAGATGTATTCAAAAATGTCCATATAACAAACGCTGTATGTTTCTGCCTACACTTCGAGCAGTAGCAGCTTCACTTAATAGAAATATTGAAAAACCTACCGTAACTGAATTATTAGCCGGAACTATGGAAACATTTTTGAAGAAAACGACAGATTATGCCGTTGATCCGATAAAACAGCTTTATGCTCTACATGGAAGTGCTGTTCATACGTTGAACGAAAATCACACCGATGAAACTATGCTCAGTGAACAAAGATTATCCGATGATATAACCAGCGGTAAGTTTGATTTATATGGAAAGATACTGGATAAAGAAAACACTTTAGGCGATTATAAAATCACTTCATCTTATAAGCTGATGAAAGCATTAGGTTTCTATAAAGTAGATGTACCGACAGATGAAGTTTATAAGACGGGCAGTAAAAAAGGTCAGCCTAAAACAAGAAAAGAATGGAGAACTGACGGAGTTAAACATATTTTAGATTGGGCAGTCCAGCTCAATTATTACAGAATACTGCTGGAAGAACGAGGCTATAAAGTTAATCGCATGGAGATACAGGCACTGTGTAGAGATTTCAATCTTAGAATAGCTGCTGAAAGAAATATCACCAGCCCAATATATCTAATTCACATTAATAAAATTTCCGATCATTGGGTTAAACTCTACATGAAAACAAAGGCAAAAAGATTACAAAAAGCACTGGAAACAGGTAAAACATCACATATTTGTTCTAACAAAGAACGCTGGCAGGATAGAAAATGCAAAAATTATTGCGTTGTGGCTGAAAGTTGTCCATATGGAAAGCAGTTTAAACAGGCAGCTATCAAAATTGCTTAATACGAAAGGAAGTGATGATATGAATAAGGAAATTGTTATGTTGATTTTACAGATAATCGGTATGATTTTAACCAAGAAAAAATGAACAGCACAGGCAGGAAGAATATTCTTCCTGCCATTTCTATTTAAAGGAGAATTATTATGGAAAACACGAAAATAGCCAAGAAACTTGTAAACATCATGAACGAATGCAGCCATATTACTAAAAACGGTTTGAACTCCTATCATCAGTACAAATATGCTACAGCAGAAGATGTACTGCTAAAAGTCAATGAAGCTCTTACTAAAAACAGGATAGCTAGTGTTGTTATACCGGAAATTGCTTCAATGGTTGACGTAACCAATCTTAAAGGTAATACGGAACACCTTGCAACAGTCAATGTTCAGATAAAATTGATTGACAGCGAAAGCGGAGAAAGTGTGGATTTCTTCGGAATTGGTAGCGGGCAGGATGCAGGAGATAAAGCAGTGATGAAAGCACAGACAGCCGCCATAAAATACGCCTATATGCTCAGTCTTTGCATTGCAACAGGGGATGATCCAGAAGCAGATAGTAAGACGGATGAAAATTCAGCAGTAGGTAATAAAAGCACAAAAATATCCAAGATAGACGTTAGAAATCCTAAACAGATAGAAAGAAATGTAGTAATTTGTGCTAACTGCGGTGAAGAAATCAAAAGTGAACGTGTTATTCAATATTCTATTGAAAAATATAATAAACCGCTTTGTATGACTTGTCAGAAACAGCTGATAAAAATAGCTTAAACAATAAAAAAATTTTATTACTTGCATATTAGTTCAAATACTTGAACTAAAAGAAAGTATAAAACAAAAAAAAGTTGCATAATATAAGTAGGTTTGACAAAGTAGGTGTTTAAAATGCAAGAAAGGTTGAGTGATGAGCAGCTCGTAAAGATTGGTTCAAAGATACTGTATTATCGCCGTATTCGTAAAATGACACAGTTGGAATTGGCTACAGCGGTAGGCATCAGTGAATCATACTTATCTAAAATAGAACGAGGCAAAAATATTTCTGTTAGTTCATTAAGTATATTTTTAAGTATTGTAAAGGAATTAGGTGTAAAAGTAGAAGATATTTTAGATGATAGTTAATATATTTAACGCAAAAAATTATAAGTTATAAGGTGCTTATTTGTATAAAGTTTATTTTTAATAAAATGAATATCTTTCTAAAAAACACTGAAATTAAAACAAATTAATTTATTAATTAAGAGTAATTATTTATACAATACTTAAAGAAAGGATTTTAATTTTTGAGAAAGAAAGAATTAGATTTAATCCATAGAAAAATAGGAGCTAAAGTTTTGTATTATCGAAAATTACATGGTTGGACGCAAAATCAATTAGCTCAAATTTCAGGAATATCTATTTCAAAAATATCCAGAGTAGAATCTGGAAAATATGATTGTAGTATTGATACAATTTTAATTTTAGCAAAAACGTTTAAGATTGATTGTCGGAATTTAATAGTTTAATAAAAGGAGATAAAAATATAATGGGCATTTTAGATCCTATAAGTATTATTGGTGCTGTTGCAGATGTAATATCAAGTGCTATTAATTCTAGCAGTAATGAAGAAATTGCTAGAATTCAAGCAGAAAACCATAGAAAGGAACAAAATGTAAAAACAATAGCAGGAGCAGCTGTTATTACTGCTGGCATTGCTGGATTAACCTACGTCGCTAGTAAAGCGGTAGAGAAAAACACTTCAACTAAAATAGCTACGCCTATTGGTTCTATAGAAACAACAAGTATTCCAGAGTTAGAAAATATTCAAGATGTTGTAACTGTAGATAGGAATTCTATATGGGTAGATAGAAAATCAAATCAATTTGGTGCAAATTTGATAAATAATAATACAGGTGAAATTCAACAAATAGCATATCGGATGAAAAGTATAGGAAATAAAGTATTTCAAATATATGAAAGTGTAAATAACAAAGAATATAATCCAACAGGAATACTTGATTTTAATAATATGCGCATGTCAGATTTAGGTAAACAGGAAAATGGCGGTCCTATTTTTGCAGAAATAGCGCAAAAAGCACTGGGTTTATCAATGAGATAAAATATATAGCTCTAAGTATTAAAATACTTAGAGCTATATCAAGTATATAACTAAAAGGAAAAAATAATTATGGCTAAATTTTGTCCTAATTGTGGAGCAAAAGTTGTTGAAAATAGCAAATTTTGTCATGAATGTGGATATGCTCTTAGTAATATTGCAGAAGAGAAAGCAACAAATATAGATGCAAATATGTTAGAAAATATCCAACAAATGTGGTATGGAAATGAAATAAATACAACGGATAATAATTCTCAAATAAGTAATAGTAATAATATTTTATCAGATACAGTAAATGACACTATAGATGACGATTTTTTTTCGCAACTTAGTAATGCACAAAATCGAGAAATAGATGAAGAAAATAATTTATTGCAAAAGGCAGAAGATCTTTTTATAAATTATAAATTAGAAACAGCGAAAAATATATTATTTAATTTAGTAGAAAAAGGAAACCTTAGAGCAAAATATCTATTGGGATTGTTATATGAATCTGGATATGCTGGATTGAAAACAGATATAGAAAAGGCAATTAATTTGTTTATAGAAGCAGGAGATAATGGAGAAGTTTTAGCTTATATACCATTATTAGAAAATATAAATGAAGAGACTAAAAATTTAGTTCCAATTTTAAATAAAAGCATTTTAGAGCAAATAGATAAACTTGAGGTTTCTAATAATCCTATAGTTCAATGTGAAGTCGGTATTTATTATTATAATATTAATTCTGAAAGAGTTAATTATGATAAAGCATTTTATTTTTTAAAACAGGCAGCTGATAAAGGATATTGGAGGGCATTAGGATTACTAGGTGTTATAAAAATATCGGGAGGATTTGGTGTACCTAATATTAATGAAGGAATGCAGTATTTAGAAAAGGCATCTTTAAAAGGAGATAAATTTTCAGCTTATATATTAGGTGCTGCATATGAAGCTGGAATAGTAGTATCTAGAGATATAAATAAGGCAAAGCAGTGGCTTTCAGTAGCAGCAGAGCAAAATGATTCAGATGCTTTAAAAGTATTGGGTAAAATTTTATTAAGTGAAGGATATTATTCTATGGCTATAGTATGTTATCAAAAAGATGTAGATGTTAATCTTTCAAGTAGTTCTGCATTATTTTTAAGTGAATTATTTTTGGGACTAAATGGCGATTATCCTGATTTTCCTGAAAATATGGATAAAGGATTTACTTTTTTAAATAAAGCTATTCAGTTAGATGAAACAAATGCAGAAGCTTTAGTAATTTTTGCGGCATATCAGGAAAATATAAATAACATTGAAAGTGCTAAAAAATATTATCAAAAAGCATATAATTTTGGTAATGATGAAATTAAATCGGCAGCTAAAGAAGGTTTGTTACGATTAAATAATCCTCAAACAAAAACAAACACTAACGATGGTTGTTTTATAACTACAGCTGTTTGTGAAAATTTTAATAAACCGGATGATTGTTACGAACTTACGATGTTTAGAAATTTTCGAGATAATTGGTTATCGAAGCAAATTGATGGTAAACAGCTTATTACAGAATATTATAGTATAGCACCTAAAATTGTAGAAAGAATTAATAATCTTAATAATGCAAAAGAAATATATCAACAAATATGGGAAAAGTATTTAAAATCTTGTTTATATTATTTGGAACAAAAAGATGAAAAATCCTGTAAAAAGCAGTATATAAAAATGGTTTTAGATTTAAAAAATAAATATTTATAAATTTTATGCAAAATATGATACTAAAATTTTCTAAAAAAATGTTTTATATTTACTATAAAACAATGGTTTAAAAATATAGAGATAGATAGTTGTGTATAATTTTTTTATAGTGAGGTTAGATATTTATGAAAACACTTATAGTTGCTATTTTCGGTTATGGTTTATATGAAATAATAATGAATTATTGGAAACTAATTTTATTTGGAATATGTGCTATTATCGGTATATGGTTATTAGTAGAAGATGATAAAAAAAATGATAATGACAGAGATAATGTATCAAATAATAATTCGGTGTCAGCTAGTAATGTAATACAACATAGAGAACAAAATTTATCATCAGAAGAATTATTTCAGTTGGGAAAACAAGCATATCGAAATAAAAATTATCAAGAAGGTGGAAGATTACTTATGAAAGCTGCTGAACAGGGAAATTCGGATGCTATGCTTTTTTGGGGCGAAGTAAATGTCTTATCGACAGAAAATTATCAAAGCGAAGATTTTAAATCTGGAATAAGATGGATACGCATGGCTATAAATAAAGGTAATACAGAAGCAATGGTTGTTTTAGGTAAGTTATATGCTGAGGGAAAAGTAGATGGTTTGCCAAATTATCAAGAAGCAATGAATTTATACAAAAAAGCTTCTGATTTGGGAAATATGGAAGCACGTAAAGAATTAAATACAATTTATAACAAATTAAATAGGTTTATGTAAAAATTTTTATGAAAGGAAATTATATATGAAAATTTTTAAGTTAAGTAATATATGTAAATTGAGTATATTAATTTCAAGTATTATTTTTTCTTGTATATTAGCAGGATGTAGTTTATTAAGTAATAATTCAGATGAATTACATGATGGATATTATCGTACACTTTTTATGCAACCAAATGGGAAATTTATTGTTAAGGATGAAGTAAAAGAAGAAGATTTATCTCAAGCTGGTTTAGTATATAAAGTGGAAATGAATGAAGATAAAAAACTATCACAAATAATTGCTCTGTTTAATAATAAACCAATAAATATTGAGTGGAATGATAGTAGTTATGCATATTATGGTTCTTTTGCAGCTATTAGTGTAGAATATCAAGATGGATATATAAAATATAATTTTAAAGATGAAAAAATGCAACCGACAAAAGGATATTATCAGTTTTATTCTATTAGATATAAATTGGATGATAAAGATAAAACAAATTTAAAGCCTATTATTGCATATGGATATGATAAAGATGGTAATCAAAAAAATGATAATTTAGGTTTTACACAAATGATATTTACGTATAATGATAAAGGCTTATTAACTAAGGTAGGTTATGGCAATAGTAATGGAGAGAGAGTAATTAATAAATGGAAAAAGTATGAAACTTGGTTTGATTATGATAAGGATATAGATAAAAATCCATTGCCAATAACTGTCTCTAACCATGGAAAAGATGGTAATCTAATGATTGATGCCACAGGTACAGCAAAAAGAACGTATAAGTTTGATGATAAAAATAGAATTATTGAAATTTGTCATTATAATGTTGATGACAATTTAAAAGTTAGAAATACTAATAGTATAGATGTTTTAAATATAGGAAGACTTAATTATATTTGGATTGGAGCAGGAGCTATTACAAAATACACATATGAAGAAAATTCTATTTTACCAAGTGAAATGTCTTTTTATGGAACTGATGGGCAACCGTTAGGAATTAGTAATCTTGATAATATAGCATCTATCAAATGGGGTTATTCTAATAATACTTCAGGCTATTTAAATTCTCTAACAACATTTGGTACAGATGGTATGCCTTTAGAAATGGATAATGTAGCTACTATGAGAGTAGAACGGGATGAAGATGGAAACGTATCGAAAATGGAGTTTTATAATAAAGATAATAATCTGGTAATTGCTCCATTTAGTCAAGCTGCTATTTGTGAATTTAAATATAATGATAATCGTCAACGAATAGAAGTTAGATATTTTGGTACAAGTGGAGAACCTGTACTTATAAAAGAAGATAATCATGAATATCACAAAGAAACTTATGAATATGATGCAGATGGAAATTTAATAAAGACAACTTATTATGATACAGAAGATCAAGAAATAAATCCTTCAGTAATAAATAAAAATACAATATTAGGTATTTGGCAACGAGAAGATGGTTATATATTGAATGTTGATAATGCAAATTGGGGTAAAGCATCTTATGAAATTAGCTCATTTAATATGACAGCTGATGGAGCAGAAATGAAGATTACATTAAATGGCGGTCGTACCGTATATCAAGTAACTTTTTCTAATAATAATCCTAATGAATTTTCTATGAAAAATCTTACAACCAATGTTGTAGAATATTATAATCGTAAATAATATTTAATAACAAACGTGAAAACGATTTGCTGTTGTCGCCAAAAAGCAACCTTTGTATAAGCTGGTTGCTTTTTGGTTCCACCAACAAATCGTTTTCACGTTTGTTATATTAAAACAGAAGATATAACTATATAAATTATTTTATACTATAAAAACTTTTTAATTTATGATAAAATATATTATATAAAATAAAAAGAAGTGATATTGTGAAAAAACGTGATTTGTATCTCAATAAATTAACAAAATTCAAGGATAAACAGTTTATAAAGGTAATTACTGGTATAAGACGTTGTGGAAAGTCTACTTTGTTAAAGCTATTTAGAAGGTATTTATTGGAGAATGATGTCAGTGAAAAACAGATAATCTATATAAATTTCGAGTCAATGCAGTTTGACGATATTAAAGATTATAAGTTGCTATATGAATACATTAAAAAGCACATAGCAAAAGATAGTAGAACATACTTGCTCTTAGATGAAATTCAGGAAGTAGTTCATTGGGAAAAAGCTGTAAATTCTTTTTTGGTGGATTTCAATGTGGATATTTATATTACAGGTTCTAATGCTTGGCTGCTGTCATCAGAATTATCTACTTTATTATCGGGAAGATATGTTGAGATAAAGATGCTACCGTTGTCTTTTAAAGAGTATATGAATTTTATAAAAGAGCCTTCTAATGATAGAGAGAAAAATTTTCAGTCATATCTTCGTTATGGCGGGTTGCCGCCAATTATTGAATTGAATAATAATTTTGATATGATACAGCCTTTTTTATCTGGTATTTATAATACGGTTTTGATGAAAGATATTGTGCAGAGAAATACCGTAAGAGATCCGGCTCTGCTTGATAATTTGGTACGTTTTTTGGCGGATAATATCGGAAATAGTATATCAACTAAAAAAATCAGCGATTATTTAACGAGTGCCGGCAGAAAGACAACACCAGCTACTATAGATAACTACCTGCAAATGCTGGGAAAAGCATTTATATTCTATAAAGCTAATAGATATGATATTAAAGGAAAACTGTATTTAAAAACGCAGGAAAAGTATTATATAGTGGATACTGGCATTAGAAATAATCTGCTCGGTCTGCGAAATATGGATTACGGTCATATTCTTGAAAATATAATTTACATGGAACTGTTAAGGCGTGGCTTTGATGTTTATATCGGTAAAATAGGCAGTATGGAAGTAGATTTTATTGCTGTCAAAGCCAATAAGAAAATATATTATCAGGTATCTGCCAGCATTTTAGATGAGAAAACGAAAGATAGAGAACTGCGTTCTTTGGTGAGTATACCCGATCAGTATGATAAAGTTCTTTTGACTATGGATAGACCGTATGTAGAAGATTTTGAGGGCATAAAATGGGTGAATATCATAGACTTTCTTTTGGAAGATAATTCTTATTAAAGTTTGTGAAGTATAAGTTATAAAATTTACTAATTATATATTTTCATGATATACTTTTAATAAAGGAAGTGATATCATGAAAAATTTAATAAACAGAACACAGTATCTTGAACAATTAAAAAGTTTTAAAGATATGAAACTGATAAAAGTCGTATCAGGTATCAGACGCTGCGGAAAATCTACCTTGTTCGATATATACTGCGATTATCTGAAACAGCAGGGAATAGAGGATAATCAGATTATCAGACTGAATTTAGAAAGTGGAGAATTTTACGATATTCAAGATTATCGGCAACTGTTTTCCTATGTAAAAGAACGTTTGTGTTCGGATAAGATGAACTATATTTTCTTAGATGAGGTTCAAAATGTAAGAGAGTTTCAAAAAGCCGTAGACAGTCTGTTTATCTTAGATAACTGTGATGTATATATTACAGGCTCTAATGCTTATTTATTATCCGGTGAACTGGCTACATTGTTATCAGGAAGATATGTGAAAATAAAGATGTTGCCTCTGTCTTTTAAAGAATATATCTCCAGTTTTCAGGATAAGACGGATTTAATTATAAAATACAATAATTATCTTTTGAACAGTTCATTTCCCTATGTTTTGAATTTAAAGAACAGAAAAGATGTCTTAGCCTATTTAGACGGGATATATTCTTCTATATTATTAAAGGATATTGTCAGCAGACATAAAATCCAGGATATAGAGATGCTTAATAGTGTGATTTCTTATATTTTTGATAACATTGGAAATCTGACTTCATCAACCAAGATTGCCAATACTATGACTTCAGTTGGTAGAAAGATAAGTGTACGAACTGTTGAGAACTACCTTACAGCTCTAAGTGAAAGTTTCATTATATATAAGGTAGGCAGATATGATGTAAAAGGAAAACAATATTTAACAACCGGTTTTAAGTATTATATTGCTGATATTGGATTGCGCTATTATTTGCTGGGAACTAAACGGGCAGATATGGGACATATATTGGAAAATGTCATTTATCTGGAATTACTGCGCAGAGGTTATCGGGTTTATGTAGGAAAAGTAGGAACAGCAGAAGTGGATTTTGTTGCTGTTAATGAAAACGGAACAGAATATTATCAAGTTGCATACAGTGTGATGGACGAGAATACTTTGAATAGAGAACTGGCATCACTTGATAGTATCAGAGACCATAATCCGAAATATTTGCTGACTATGGACTTTGTGCCGCCAGTATCTTATAATGGAATAAAGCAGATAAATGCTTTGGATTGGCTTTTGAAAAACTGATAAATCAGTTGTTTGGAACAGATAAAAAGGTGCTAATTAGGTGCTATTTGATAAAATTACTTTATTAGGATTTTGGAAATAATGAACAGATTGACGGGTTTTGGTGAAAAAGTTAGCATGAAAATATTTCAAAAATGGGTGAAAAACTATTATAATTTATTGCTAAATCGTTAGGCGGCTTCGCCGTGCGAGAGTTCGAATCTCTCTCGCTCCG
>OGZV01001572.1_pt1 | contig 20534 bp, 17 predicted proteins | sample 1576861 | NCBI WGS metagenome assembly OGZV01 (sample SAMEA3541501, study PRJEB24748) | human gut metagenome | biome: human gut; feature: human-associated habitat; material: faeces | place: China | collected 2012
GGGGTCATACCCCAGGGCACCTTCTCTTGCCCTTCGGGCAATTCACCTTGTCCCGCCCTACATGATACAATTTGTCAAGTTGCACGATTAAAATCGTAGGGGAGCACATTGTGCTCCCGCATCAATGTTAAATGCGTGCGGACATACGGTTATTGTAATTGCAGTGAGTTGAATTTGACCATCGCGTTAATTTCCATTCTCCATTCTCCATTCTCAATTTTCAATTACTGCAACAAAAAAGGAACCCTCTTTCGAGGATTCCTTTTTATGCAACTTTGGTTTGTTAAGCGGAGAAATTACTCCTCAACCTTAACGTATACGCCGCCGTTACGGCAGGACTCGGTAGCAGCCTTAGCCATGAGAACCGGACGCAGGCCGTCGATAGCGCCGACAGCAGTCGGGGTATCGTTGTTGATTGCATCAACGAAGGAGATAACCTGGTTGATGAATGCCTGATTGTAACGCTCGAGGAAGAACCACAGCGGCTTCTCGGAGTGAGCGCCGTCCTTGGTCAGTACGGTGGTGGTGTTCAGCAGGTCGTTGGCATCGGAAGCCATGCCCTTAGAGCCGAACGCCTCAACGCGCTGGTCGTAGCCGTAAACTGCCTGACGGGAGTTGTTGATGACAGCGATGCAGCCGTTAGCCATCTTCATGGTAACAACAGCGGTGTCAACGTCCGGAATGCCGGACTCTTCCTGCAGGTTCGGGTTAACGAGGCAGGAACCAACAGCGGAGATCTCAACAGCCTCGGAACCGGTTACGTAGCGAACCATGTCGAAGTCGTGGATCATCATATCATAGAAGATACCGCCGGAAACTGCAACGTAGGATGCCGGAGGGGGCTCCGGGTCACGGGAGGAAACGATAACGATATGCGGATCGCCGATCGTGCCGTCCTTAACTGCGTCTGCAACTGCCTTGTGGTTGTGGTCGAAGCGGCGGTTGAAGCCTACCTGGAACTTGACGCCCTTCTCCTCAACGAGTGCGAGCAGCTTCTTGATCTTGTCGATATCATAGTCGATCGGCTTCTCGCAGAATACGTGCTTGCCAGCCTGAACTGCTGCCATGGAAACATCGCAGTGCGTGTCAGTGGAGGAGCAAACGAATACTACGTCTACCTCAGGATTGTTGATAACGTCCATAAAGTCGGTGGAAACGTTGGTGATCTTGCGCTCTGCCAGCCACTCGCGTGCGCCGGACTTATCGAGCATCGGGTCAGCAGCAGCTACTACCTGAACGCCCGGTACGGAGTTGATCAGGTTGTTAATGTGCAGCTTGCCGATTCGGCCGCAGCCTACAACGCCAATTTTCAAAATGCCCATTGGAATTCTCTCCTTATAGAAACGTGATTGTTTAATAGATACGATGCACTTACTGCCGCAAGTGCATCGCATGGTATTACGGTTTACTGTGCAACTGCTTTGCCGTCCATCTGGCTCTTGAGGGTTGCCATGTAGTCCTCGGCGGTGGTGCTGTCGATGACCTTGGTACCGCAGTCAACAAAGCTGTCTACCTTTTCGCCGTTCAGATGTGCCACAACGGTCTTAACTGCCTGATAGCCCTGATCGTAACCGCTCTGTGCAACGGTCATGGTTTCACCGCCATCGAGGATGGACTGTGCTGCGGTAATATTGCCGTCAAAGCCGATGAAGATGGTCTTAGCGTATGCCGGATTGTTCGCTGCTGCACGCGCTGCCGCGATCGCGCAGTCGTCATTGTGGCAGGCGATGATTGCAAGGCCCTCCGGATGGCTCTGCATGATGCCTTCCATGCACACGGTAGCCTTGTCCGCTACCGCGTCAGCATACTGCACCTCATCTGCGAGGAACGTGCCGCCTGCGCCGTCAATGCCTTCCTGAAAACCGGTGCGGCGTGCATCTGCGGTGGAGTCGCCCTGTACGCCTGCAATATAAGCTGCTTCAATCTTATCCCAGCCGGCTGCCTTCGCCGCCTCGACAGCCTTTTCGCCGCCGCTTGCCGCTGCATCCTTCTGGCCGATGCCGATGAAGGAGATCTTCTCCGGTGCATTAAAGTCCGTGTCGATTGCGAAGATGGGCATATCCGTGCCGCTGACGAGCGTCGTCGCCATATCGCCCTGCAGCGGTGCGATAATCATCGCGTCATACTTGTTGGCGTGCAGATCGGTTTCGATCATGTTCTGCTGCTCGTCATAGGCGGTTTCCGAGGTTGCGCCCTTCATGTCGAGCACAGCGCCGGTCTCAGCCGCCGCTTTTTCTGCACCTGCCATCATGTACTGGGTATATTCGTTCGAAGTGGTCTTGAACACGATGGAAATGTTGTAATTGCCGTCGCCGCCCTCGGCCTGAGAGCCGCTGTCGCCGGTGGAAGCGGAGGACGAGCCGCCGCAGCCGGTCAGCATGGCAGCCATCAATGCGGAGGAAACAAACAGTGCGCCGATTTTCTTTAAGTAGCTCATAAGTAATTCTCCTTCATCTTAAATACATAAAATTTGCTCTTTGGACTCTTTTTATGCGGGGATTGAATTAGAACTGTGCGTATTTTTCAACGTGTGCGCGGGTGACTTCTGCGGACTTCTTTACGTTCTCCTCCTGCGACATCTCATAGTATGCCGGACGGAAAATCTCGATGGTGCAGCAGTCGCCGTCAAAGCCGATCTTCTTGAGCGTATCAGCGTAGCGTGCATGCGGCAGGCAGTCGCCCTCGGCACCCGGCCACAGACGCTTTTCGTCATTGTTGTAATATGCGCCGCAGGGCATGTCCTCGGTGCCGTTCAGGTGCCATACGAAAATCTTCTTGCCGTCGGCCTTTTCGAGCGTATCCCAGCCGGAGCCCATTGCGTAGAAGTGGTACTGATCGAGCGTTACACCAACCAGCGGGCTGTTTACTTCCTCAACGATTGCATAAGCGTCCTCGAAGCGGTTGATAGTCATGGACGGCTCGCCGCAGAACTCGAGGCTCAGGCGGATACCGTGCGGCTCGCACTTCTTGACCATTTCCTTGAGAACGGCAACTGCATCCTCGCGGATCTCCTTGCGGGTCGGGGTCAGACCGCGCTCCTTCATATCCTTGCTCGGTACGACAACGATCATCTTGCAGCCGAGGATGTTGCAGCGGCGGATGATCTCATCCAGCTCAGCCATAACAGCATCCTTCTCCTCCTGCGTCTGCTTCATGTTGAAGAAGCACAGCGCATTGTAGGAAAGCATCTTGAGGTGGTGGCTCTGGAACCATGCGCCCATCTCCTCGAGGGTGATCTTGCCGGCTTCGAGGTCGCGGTTCAGGCACTCCGACTGAATGTCGATGCAGTCGAAGCCGTACTTCTCGCACAGCTCGAGGTCCATCATAACACTGTGGTTCTTGCAGAAACGGTCGTTTGCTTCGTTAAATCCGAGTTTCATAGTAATTGTTCTCCTTTTCTTTTCTCAATCAGGTTCTTGGTTTATTATACTCATGCGGCAATGCCGATGGGCGAAAACAGAATGTAGATACCGATCGCCAGAATGATACCGATGATACATACGATATGGCGATACTTCCACGGGGTCAAATCAACTGCGCCGACATCGGCCGGAACATATTCTTCTGTGCCGCGGTATTTGTTCAGATACCACATGATGGCAAATTCAACGATGAACAGCACAGCGATGGCGTACAGATAATGAATCGGCTCACCCGAGGTGGGGTAACAGGGCTTGATGATCATAAACGCGCCGTAAGCGATAACGTGAACAGCGGTGATGACCTTGGGCGCGTACTTCGGTGCCTTGCGGAAGATCAGCGCGCCGAGTACGGTGAACAGGATCGGCAGGGAAACGAACTGGCTCATAGAGTTGAGGAAGGTCGTGATGCCCTGTGCGAACATAACGAACGGTGCCACGCAGATAGCGACTGTACCGGCGCAGGTGCCGTAGATCTTGCCGACCTTGACACACTGCATATCCGAAGCCTTCGGATTGATGGCGGTGCGGTACAGGTCGAGGGTAAACATGGTCGATGCGGAGTTGAGCACCGAGTTGAACGAGGACAGGATCGCGCCGAACAGAACAGCAGCGAAGAAGCCCATGACCGGCTTGGGAACAACGGCGGAAACCAGTGCCGGATAAGCAAAGTCGATCGCGGAGGAACCGGCCGCCGCCAGCTTGTCCTGAATGGACGGCAGGTGGTAAGCGATAACGCCCGGCAGTACCAGATAGAAGAAGCCGATGGTCTTGAGGAAACCGCAGTAGATCGCGCCCTTCTGACCTTCCTTCAGGCTCTTTGCAGCAAGTGCGCGCTGTACAAAGGACTGATTCGTGCACCACCAGTACAGGTTGTTGAAGAACATTCCCGTGAAGATGAGCGGCCACGGCAGAGCCGGTTCAGCAGCATCCCACGAAGCCCATGCGTTGAGTTTTTCCGGCTCGGAATGAATGAGGTACTGCACACCCTCTACCAGACCGCCGCCGGTGGTCTCGTGACCTAGCAACGTCAGCGCGAGGAACGGGATCATCAGACCGCCGATGATAAGGCCGATACCGTTGATGGTGTCGGATACGGCAACCGCCTTCAAACCGCCGAAGATGGCGTAGCAGCCGCCGATAATGCCGATGACGACACACAGAATTGCAACAGCCTGGAACTTGCTGATGCCGAAGATACCGGAAATATCGAAGATATTCTCAAATACAACTGCGCCGGAGTAAAGGATGACCGGCAGATTGAGGATGGAGTACATCACAACGATGACGAACGAGAACATCAGCTTGGTGCCGCGGCCAAAGCGTGCTTCCATCAGCTGCGGGATGGTGGTCGTGCCCATTTTGAGGTAGGTTGGCAGGAACCACAGCGCCAGCGCAAACAGCGTGAACAGCGCGCCAACCTCCCAGCCGATCGGGCTCATATTGGAAGCCCAGCCCTGACCGTTTGTGCCGACAAGCTGTTCTGCGGACAGGTTAGTCAGCAGCAGCGAGCCTGCAATGACAATACCCGGCAGTCCGCGCCCCGCGAGGAAGTAGCCCTCGGCGGTGTCGAGCTTGTCATCCCGGGTCTTCCACGCTGAAATGACTGCCACCATGACGGTGAAAAACAGGAAGCTCAGCGCGATCCAGATCATGGAACTGAAAAATGACATTTTGTTTCTCTCACTCTCTTTTGGGGAATTTTTCGGTTTTGTGAATGGCCTTGTTCACTTGACAATCACAGAATATCACAGCGGATTTCCGGTTGCAATAGCTTGGGCGCACTATCATTTATCCGTGCATTATATCGTGATTATGCATATTAAGATTGCGAGTGTTTACGATATTATGCACAAAAATGGCGCTATCATTGTATCATTGGCGATGTGCAGCACAACATTTTCGTGCAGATGTAACATCTGGCGCACGACTGTATTTTATGATATAGTATAAGTACAGATAACGCAGGAGAGTGATTTTATGGTAACGATGCAGCAGATTGCTGACCGCTGCGGGGTGTCGCGCGGAACGGTGGACCGCGCCCTGCACCACAAGGAGGGTGTACGCGAGGAAGTTGCGGAGCGCATCCGCGCGACGGCGCGTGAAATGGGTTATATCTCGAACCGCCTCGTCATGCAGCAGATGCAGCAGTGGAAGATCGGCGTGGTGCTCCACTCCGACCATTCGCCCTTCGTGCAGATGCTGTGCGAGCTGTTCGAGAGCTTTTCCGAGCGTGAGCTTCTCCCGAACATCACGGTCATTGTGCGCGCGATGCAGGACACGGATGTGCAGCATCAGCTGACGCTGATCGATGAGCTGGTAACGACCGAGCACATCGACGGCCTCGCGCTCATGCCGCTCGCGAACACGCTCGTGCGCGACAGGATAAACACGCTCAGTGAGCAGCAGGGCATCCCTGTCGTGACGCTCAACACGGATATCACCGATGCGAACCGCATCGCCTATGTCGGCGCGGACAACATCGCGAGCGGCCGCGCCGCCGCCGCACTGCTCGGCATGGTCATGCAGGGGCACGGCAGCGTGCTGCCGATTCTGGGGCAGCGCAGCGGTCACTATGCCGACTCGCAGCGTTTTACCGGCTTCAGCACCGAAATGGCGGAGAGTTTTCCGGATATCCGGGTTCTGCACCCGGAATGCTCGTTCCTCGACGAAAGCCTTTCCGAGCGCATCGCTATGCGCGCCATTCAGTCGGACAGCGAGCTGCGCGGCATCTATCTGACCTCCGCAGGACGGGAGGGCGTTTACCGCGCCGTGCACGCCGCACACCGCAGCGAAAAGCTGCACATCGTCGTTCACGATGTCACCGAGGGCAACATCAAAATGGTGAAAAACGGTACGGTCGATTTCATCATCGGGCAGGATGTCAATACACAGGGCACGCTCCCGATCCGCCTGCTCTACGACTACCTCGAGCGGCACCAGTTTCCCAGAGAGCGCATGAATATGACGGATATTACGATTAAATTCCGCGGGAATGTGTAAAAATTCATGCTTTTTTCAAATAGATTGCAAGATCATAAAAAGAGCGTATAGCAATTTCATGCTATACGCTCCGAGACTGTCGAAAAACCTCGTTTTTTCGACAATCTGAAAGGAGCAGCCATAGACTGCTCCTTTTTCATGCCATTCGGCGTATTTGGTTTTACTTTTGAACGATCTTCTCGCACCAGCGCTGCATGATTGCGGCAATCTCGGCACGAGTTGCGGTGCCGGTCGGGGCAAGAAGGTTGCCGCCCTTGCCGTTCAGCGCGCCTGCGCCGACAGCCCACTGCAATGCGGGAATTGCGTATTCGCTTGCCTGTTGCGCGTCTGCGAAGCTGAGAATGTTCGTATTCTCGCCTACACTAACGTCGATGTTCTTGCTCTGTGCGCAGCGGTACAGGATTGTTGCCGCCTGCTCACGGGTGACGGCTGCATTCGGTCGGAATGTGCCGTCCGTAATATCCGCTTTCGCGCCGTGTACCGTCGCGGTAACACGACCCCGACCGGTCGTATCGACAGTAATATCATAGGTTGGGATTTTCTCAAATGCCACATAGACATTTGCCGCGTTGGTCAGATTGGTAAGGGTGTAGCTGTTCTGCTCGGATGCCGTTCCGGTGATTGCGGTCGAGCCGTTAGCCGCCGTATACCAGCCTTCGACCTGATAACCGTCCTTCGGCGTTGCCGTAAAGACGATGGTCGAGCCGGCAGGCTGCTTTGCGCCGGAGTCGAACGTATTCGAGCCGTTCTTTGCACTCAGCGTGCCGCTCTCGACAGTATGACCGTTCTCGTCCACAACACCGAAGTTTACTGTCGTCGGCTTTGCGCTGTCGTTCACCAGTGCGCGAACCCAGATATTGCTTTGCAGATTGCGAATCGTGTAGCTCAGTCCGGTAACGCTCGAGTTAATCCATGTACCGTTCTCGGAGGTCTTGTACTGCCAGTCGGCAATGCCCATTGCGAAGGACGGCTTCGCCGTAAAGGTAACCTCGGTGCCGCTGAGTACAGAAGAGGTCAAGACCGGAACATCGCCCACTGCGGCGGTGACAGAGCCATGGGTATCGCTCTGCGCCGACACCGTGTAGAACTGGTTGGAGAATTCAACGTGTACATCCAGCTTCTTCTGCAAACTCGAAACCGTCAGCGTTTTCTTATCTGCCGAAAGGGTGTAGTCTGTATTTTCAGTCAGCACCTGAGCGCTGGATTTGACCGTTCACTTCCAAACCTGATAGTTTTTTGCCGGCGTAGCGGTGAAAATCACCTTGCTGCCCTCCGAGGCAGTAATGCGATAGGTGCCGGGGACGAGCGTATTGTTAGCAGTCCACAGGGGTACGCGAGCCGTCCTTGTAGGTGGCGTAGGTGATCTGTTTTCCTTCCGCACTGGAAGTATAGTCATTGACTTTTACACCCTGCAAGCTCGGAGAAATCGTGTCGCCGTAGGTGCAGCCGCTTACCGCGATTTCATAGAGATTGTCTGCCGCCGGTGGTCGTGACCTCAACCGTTTCGGCAGCGCCGGGCTTGAACAGCTTGCCGTCCGTATTCTGATACAGACCCGTTACCAGAGGCAGGCTGGTGTAGGTGTTTTCGATGGTCAGTTGATAGTCGGTCTTGTTTAGATCAGTCCAGCGGCCGCCGTCCGTTCTGCTCTGCCAGCGATAAGTAACGCTCCCTGCTCCTCCGGTCGGGGTCGCAGAAATGGTAAATACAGCATCGGTACCGGGGCGAACGCTCGTACTCTCCGGCTGTATCTTGGTATCGGTCAGCGTGTACTTTCCGTTCTTGGCTTCCGGATTCTGCGGCTTGTTTGTCGGCTGATTGCCGGCAAGCACATGGCTGAACTGATAGGACCAGACGGTATTCCGGTCGTTGCCATTCTTGGACAGCACCATCACGACCGAGCCGCGCTCGGTCATACCGCTATTGGTCTCATTATACAGATTGCCCTTGATGCCCGCGCTGTTGCCAAACGGCTGCTTTCGCAGCAATCAGACAAGCTGTTCCGGTATTTTGGCGAAATATCGCAGCTTGGCGTTGTGTGCGTCACCGCTGTCCTCCGTTGTTGAGGTTTACTTTGTCCGTAATGTCGTGTATCGCCATCACCGATACCGGCCGGCTGCGGTGCACCTTGAGGAACGAGTCGCCCAGTGTGCTTTCCGGCCGCTCCAGCGAGATCAAACTCTTGTAGACCTTGCCGCCGGAGGTGTGTATCTCCGCCATGTTTTCGTGCATTGCAAGCAGATTTTGGAATGTGTCCGACGTTTTGGGTTGGACGTTTTTCTGTTTTTGGGAAAGCTCAATTATGCGGTGCTGCCCAAGGTCCCTGCACAGGAAATGCACTGTGCAGGGACCCGCTGTTCTGCGTGCATTTGCATCGGTGCACGCAAAAGATATTGTAAATCTGCACAATTTGGAATGCAGTATTTTGAGCGAAGTGCTGTATTTGTAAAAAAACTAAAAATCATCACCCCTAATGTGAAGATTGTGTGTTTTCTAATTTCGGCGGCTTTGATAAAATTATCACAAAGAAATGACACATGAGGAGGGAAGAGCAGCATGGAGTATGTACTGGAAATGAAAGATATCAGCAAGTCTTTCCCGGGCGTAAAGGCGCTTGATCATGTGCAGCTTCAAGTGAAGCCGGGCGAGGTTCACGCGCTGATGGGCGAGAACGGTGCCGGTAAATCCACCCTGATGAAAATTCTGATGGGCATTTACACCAAGGACGAGGGCGGCGAGATCATCTTCAACGGTCAGCCGTATCACGTTTCTAACCCGAAGGAAGCCATGGACCATGGTGTTGCCATGATCCATCAGGAGCTGAACCCGATTCTGGATATGTCCGTGTATGAAAATATCTTCGTCGGACGCGAGCTCCGCAAAAACGGTCTGGTCGATGCAAAGACAGAGATCGCAGAAGCGGAAAAGCTCATCAAGGAGTGCGGTCTGCACGTTTCCCCGAAGGAAAAGCTGCGCAACCTCACCGTTGCACAGTGCCAATTGATCGAGATCATCAAGGCAATTTCCATCAACGCCAAGGTCATTGTCATGGACGAGCCGACCGCCGCTATCACCGACCGTGAGGTCGAGCTGCTGTTCGAGCATATCCGCAGCCTGACGGCAAAGGGCGTTGCAATCATCTACATTTCGCACCGCATGGACGAGATATTCTCCATCTGCGACCGCGTCAGCGTTTATCGCGACGGTCAGTACATCGGTTCGGGCGATACTAAGGATCTGGACGAGTCGCAGCTCATCAAGATGATGGTCGGCCGCGAAATCACCGATGTATTCCCCAAGCTGGATGCGGAGATCGGCGATGTGATCTTTGAGGCAAAGAACATCGTTCGCGCCGACAACAAGGTAAAGGGCGTCAGCCTTTCGGTTCGCCGCGGCGAGATTCTCGGCATCGGCGGTCTGGTAGGCGCAGGTCGAAGCGAACTGGTGGAAGGCATCTTCGGTATGCACGAGCTGTCGCAGGGTGAGATTTTTGTCAAGGGCAAAAAAATCAAGGTCCACTCTCCGAAGGATATCATCAAGGAGGGCGTGGCCCTCATCACCGAGGACCGTAAGGTCACCGGTTTGAACCTCAGCGGTTCGGTAAACGACAATATCGCCATGGTAGCGATCAAGAAGCTGCTCAGCCATGGCCTTTATAACAAGGGCAAGGCACGCGCCGCTTCCATGGAGTACATCAAAAAGCTGAATATCAAAACTCCTTCCGGCGACCAGATCGCGGGCAACCTGTCCGGCGGCAACCAGCAGAAGATCGTTATCGCCAAGTGGCTGCTGAACGATCCGGACGTCATCATTCTCGATGAGCCGACCCGCGGCATTGACGTCGGCGCTAAGCGCGATATTTATCTGCTGCTCGGCAAGCTGGTGCAGCAGGGCAAGGCGGTTATCATGATTTCGTCCGAGATCCCCGAGCTGATGGGCGTCTGCGACCGCATCATGGTAATGTGCGAAGGCAATCTCTCCGGCGAGGTGAAGCGCAACGAGTTCTCGCAGGAACGCATCATGACGCTGGCATCCGCGCTTGAAGTATAAAGGAAGGGGAACAACATGAAACAGAAAAATCTTAAAGGACTGATCAGTGAATACTTCATCTTCCTGATCTTTATCGTACTGGTCGTTGCGCTGACCATTCTGAAGCCCAGCTTCATCAGCCCGAACAACCTCGTCAACATCCTCAAGCAGGCTTCCATCAACGGCATTCTGGCGTTCGGCATGATGTTCGTCATTATTGCGGGCGGATTTGATATGTCGGTCGGCTCTACCGTAGCATTCACCGGCATTCTGGCAGCGCTGCTCGGCAAGGGCGACCTGCCGCTGATCGTGCCGCTGGTCGTTGCGATGCTGGCCGGTCTGGCAGTCGGCATGGTAAACGGTATCGGCGTTGCCATCGGCGATTTGCCCCCGTTTATTATGACACTCGGCTCGATGACGGCTGTGCGCGGTCTGGCGCTGCTGACCTCCAACGGCAAGCCGATCACCGGCATCAGCAAGGAATACAAGGCTGTCGCTGCATCTTCTATCGCAGGCATTCCGATGCTGTCCATCTTTCTTGTAATCGTTATCATCATCTGTGCATTTGTTTTATCCAAAACGGTTTACGGACGGCGTGTTTACGCCTGCGGCGGCAATCTGCAGGCAGCCCGCGTTTCCGGCATCAACACCACTGCGATCCGCATCTCCACATTTGCTATTGCAGGCCTGCTGGCTGGTCTGTGCGGCTTCCTGATGACCTCCCGTGTTACCATCGGCCAGCCGACCGCAGCCGAGAGCTACGAGATGGACGCCATCACCGCGTGCGTAGTCGGCGGCGTATCCATGACTGGCGGCGTAGGCAAGCCGTGGGGCGTTGTCATCGGCTGTCTGCTCATCACCGTTATCGCAAACGGTCTGGATATCATGGGCGTATCGTCCCACTGGCAGAAGATCGTCAAGGGCGTTATCATCGTGGTAGCCGTTCTGATCGACGTAAAGGGCAAGACCAAGAAAAACTGATTTCCATTGTTGACTGTGAGGACCGCAGGAGCGTGCGAACGCTCCTCTCTCCTCCTATCATAACCACAACTTCTCTAAGGAGGAAAAAGAAAATGAAAAAGAGACTTCTCGCTATGCTGCTTACCGGTGCCATGACTCTGGGTCTGGCTGCCTGCGGCGGTACTTCCACCGGTTCTGATGCAGGCACCGATTCCGGTGCTGATTCCGGCAGCGATTCCTACAAGATCGCCCTCATCCAGCAGCACCAGACCAACGCATTCCAGATTGCCGTATCCGAGGCTGCTGAGGCCAAGGCTGACGAGCTGGGCGTTGACCTGACCATCCTGAGTGCTGATCAGGACGCTGCTACCCAGATCAGCCAGATTGAGCAGTGCGTATCCGAGGGCTATGATGCCATCCTGTTCGAGCCTGTTGATCCGGACGGCCTTGCTGATGCTGCAAAGTCCGCAGCTGATTCCGGCGTTGTTATGATCAACATCATCTCTGCCTGCACCGACTGGCAGAACAACGGCATCTCCGCTGTTTCCTACGGCAACAACGTAAAGGCTGGCGAAACCGAGATGGAGCAGGTTGCAAAGCTCCTCGGCGGCAAGGGCAACATCGCTATCCTGACCGGCCCGTCCGGCGACGCAGGCGGTCTGCAGCGTATGGAAGGCTACGAGAACATTCTGAAGAACTACCCCGAGATCAAGCAGGTTGTTGCTCCGGCTGATTGCCAGTGGGATACCGCAAGCGCACAGTCCACTGTTGAGAGCTGGCTGTCCGCTTACGATCTGGATGCTATCGTTTGTGAGAACGACGGCATGGCAGTAGGCGCCGGCAACGCGGCAGGTGCAAACTCCGGCATCGTTATCACAGGCGTTGACGGCACGCCGGACGGCTTTGAGGCTATTCAGGACGGCCGCATCACCGGTACCGTTTCTCAGAACGGCGGCGCTATGGCTGCAAACGGCATCGAGGCTGCTGTTAAGCTGCTCAAGGGTGAAACCCTCGACACTACCGAGATCGTAACCGACAACACCTGGATCGACTCCAGCAACGTTAAGGATTACGAGTAATTTCTTGAAAATGCTTTGCAAATCCTTGCAAACAGTGTTATTATGAATAAGAAAAAGGGAAAACGGATACGTTTTCCCTTTTTCTTATCAACAAGCGAAATTCATTTTCCTAAAATTACCTTCAAAGGGGAATATGTATGTTAAGGGTCGTACTGGCAGATGATGAAAAAAAGGTCCTGCTGCTGATGCGCAAGCTGATTGACTGGGAAAGTCTTGGCTTTGAGATTGTCGGCATGGCGAGCGACGGTATAAGCGCACTCGATCAAGTGCGCGAAAAGAAGCCGCACTTGCTGGTGACCGATATCCGCATGCCCGGCTATAACGGCATTGACCTCATTCGGCAGGCAAAGCAGATTCAGCCGGGACTGCATTTTATCATCGTCAGCGGCTACCGCCAGTTTGAATATGCGCAGAATGCGCTCAAATACGGCGTAGAAGGCTATCTGCTTAAGCCGCTCAAGCAGGAGGAAATGGTCGATCTGCTGATCAGCCTCAAGGAGAAGATGGGCGAGGAAGCAGCGATAGAGTACCGCTTGAAAAAGAGCAGCGAGCGCGAGCAGGAGCGCATCATCGACACCCTGATGACTGAGGTGCGCGGCGGTGTACGCACCTCGAGCACCGTGCGCTCGTTTGATCTGGAGCGCGGTCTGCCCGAAGGCGGCAGCTACTTTGCGGCTGTTATCAGGCCGAATATTCCGTCCGCGGCAGAAAATCAGGACGGCTTCCGTGCCATGCAGAAGCACGCGCTCGAGATCGTCCGGCAGGAGCTGGGACAGATGGACTGCGGCTTTGTGGCATCGGCACGCCGCGAGGGTATCGTGGCGGCCGTGTATACGCCGGAGTATCAGCCGGTCGAGGTCAAGCGGTGCTTCACCAAGATACGCAAGGAGATCGAAAAGCAGCGCGACCTGTTCTGGGGCATTCGCGCCGCCGTCTGCCTTGGCAGCCGGCAGAGCACCGCAGAAAAGCTGTCCGTTTCGCTGAAGGAGGCGCTTTGGCTGTGCATCGACGGTCTGTGCCATACACCGAACTGGCGGGACGCCGAAGCCGAAACACCGGATTTTTCCCTGCATTATACGCTGGACGGCGCGCAGAAGCGCCGCTTTCAGGAGGCTGCCGCATGTCTGAACACCGAGCAGTACGCCGAGGAGCTGGAGGACAGCTACCGCGCAGTTATGTCTATGCAGCCGCTCTGGGGACAAATGCTGGAGGACTGGGTCCGGCAGATACTAACTGCGGTGCGCTACGGCTTGCAGCAGGACGGCAGCGCCGATGAGCAGTTCTATCAGCGCATGGAGGACGGACTGTGGCAGTGTACCAACGCACAGGAGCTGCTTCGGCTGCTGCAGGACGGCGTCAGCGGTGAGCTGAACCGCCTGCGCCGGGAGCGCTCTCAGCGCGAAGCGCGTCCCATTACGGACGCAAAGCACTTTATCCAGCAGCATTATCAGGAATCTCTGCGGCTCGAGGACGTCAGCAATGCGGTCGGCTTCAACGCGACCTACTTTTCCGCCATGTTCAAAAAGGAGACCGGACAGAATTTCATGGATTATCTGACCGAGCTGCGCATGAATAAGGCGAAGGAATTGCTGTGCGGCGATGAATGCTCGGTGCAGGACGTTGCCGAACAGGTTGGCTACCGTGACCTGAAATATTTTTCCCGCCTGTTCAAGAAAACCACCGGAATCAGTCCGTCGGACTATAAAAAGCTGTACAGGTAGGTGAAGGGCATGTGGCTGAAAACACAATGGAAGCTGCGCCGGGCGCTGCGCCGCTATCGGCGGGACGGCAATCTGGACGCGGTGCTGCACGAGGATTGGAGCCGCTGCCGCGATATTTTTGCCTTTTTCCACGAGATCGAGGATCGTCTGCACGGCGAGGAGATCACCCGCCTGCGGCAGAAGCAGGCGGAGTATCTGGCGCTGCAAAACCAGATCAATCCGCATTTTCTGTACAATGCGCTTGAGGCGATCCGTTCGGATGCGCTCTTGGCGGATTGCGAGGACATCGCGGAGACGACCGAGGCACTGGCGACTTTTTTTCGCTACACCATCTCCAATGTGCAGGAATATGTCACCTTTTCGGACGAGTTGGACAACGCCGAGAACTATTTCACCATCCAGCGCTGCCGCTTCGGTGACAAGCTGGATATGGAACTGGAAATGGAAAACGAGGACTTGCTTGAGGCGCGTATGCCCAAGCTGATCCTGCAGCCGCTGGTGGAAAACGCCGTCGTGCATGGTCTGGAGGGCAAGATAGGGCAGGGAACCGTACATATTTCGGTGGAAAACAGCGAAAACACGCTGTTTCTGCGTATCAAGGATGATGGGATCGGTATTTCCGAGGAGGAGGTGGAGCGGCTGAACGAGGAGTTCGCCCATGGCAGCGCGAACGCCGTCAGCCGCAAACGCGGCGGCATTGCGCTGCGCAATGTCAACAGCCGTATACGGCTGATGTTCGGAGAAAATTACGGTCTGCGGATATTCAGCGCGAAGGGAATCGGTACCGAATGCTGCGTTACACTGCCGCTGCTGCTGCAGGAGGAGTGACATGAAGGAAGAACTGATACGCATTGAGCATGGTGTATTCCGCAGCGATACCGGCGAATACCGGTTTGATATCTCGGTTTCCTGTGGCGAGTGCATCGGCGTATATGTGGATGAGTATTTGACCTCCGGTACTGCATATCTGGATCTTTTCAAGGGACGCCTTGCACTGACGGACGGACGCGCCTTCTGCTGCGGCAGCAAGACAGGCGCCGCAGTGATCGAGCACTGGATCCGGCAGAACACCATGCTGGTGGACAAATCCCGCTTTGCGGGCAGGGAGCTGACCATGCGCGATTTTGTGCTGGCGCTTGGCAGAACGACCTCGTACCGGCAGAAGAGCCGCAGTGCGGCACGGCTGAAATCGCTTGCCGCGACCGATATGCTGCGGCAGCTTGGGCTGGAGCATTCGTGGGAGACGCGCCTTGCCGACCTTTCGGTGCTGGATTATTACCGGCTTTCGGTGTTCCGCGCATGGTTCACCGGCTGTCGGCTGCTCGTCCTCGATCGGATGACAGAGGCACTGCGCCGGCAGGATCTGGATCGGCTGATGCAGTGCGTACAGCTTCTGCTCGGGCATGGCATGGCGGTGCTCCTTTTCGATATGGATGAGATGTTCATGTTCCGCTATGCCGGCCGCATTGATGTGATTAAGGAGCGCCGCACCTTTTTCCGGCTGTATCCCGAGGAATACGGGCCGTGCCTGTTTGAGCTGCTCGGTTGGGAGCGTGCCAGCCGTCCGGCATGGATGGAGCGCACAGCGCCCGCAAAGGGCAAGACGGTGCTTTCCGTATTTGAACTGTCCCTGCCGCCACTGCCGCCGCTGTCCTTCGAGGTATGCGCCGGCGAGATCGCCTTTCTGCACGATGAGAATTACAGCACCGGACGCCGTCTGCACGACTGCTTTCTGGGGAATCAGGGCTGGCAGAACGGCATTTTCCGGCTGGACGGCAGAATTTACGACCACAGCGAGCTGAACCGTATCATCGGCACTGAGATCGGCATCCAGATTGAGCAGCCCGACCGACCGGGCGGCGTGCTGTTTGACAACATGACCGCGCTCGACAATCTGTGCACCTGTCTGATTCCTAAGGCGGACAAGCTGCTGATCCGCAAAAAGCTCGTCTCCAGCATTCTGGAGGAGGCGACTCGCTGGTTCCCGCGCGAAATGCTGCTGCGTCCGCTCAGCGCATGGTCACTGCCCGATCGTCTGCGGTTTTCGTATTATCGGTGGTATCTGCTCAATCCCAAGCTGCTGATCTGCTTTTTCCCGTTCGCGGGACAGGAATCGGCGCATCACAAGATGATCATTGATATGCTGGTGCTGTGCGCGCGGCGCGGCATGGCGGTCTGGATCATCTCCTCCGGCATTGACGCCATCTGCGAAAAAACCGATAACGAAGAGTTTCTGCGCCGTCTGCGCTACATCAAGGAATGATGTGTGCAGGCGGCGTTTTTCTTATCCAATCTGCACGACAACCGACCTCCGACTTTGTGGGAATTCCATCTTGTGACAATCTTCGAAAACCGATATAATAGAACTGTAAAAGCATAGGAAACAAAGCGGCATTCGATCAGCGTCAATACTCCTCCGGATGCCGCTTTCCGCAACAGTCGGAAAGGAGGGACTGTTATGACCGAACTGATGCTGAAGCTTGCCGCGTTCCTTGCGATGGTGATCGACCATGCGGCGGCGTGCCGTCTGGACAAGGTGTTTTTTCCGGGGTTTAGCAAGGTGTATATGATTTCCAGAGCAATCGGACGCATGGCGTTTCCGATTTATGCCTTCTGTCTGGTCGAAGGATTCCGCCACAGCCATGATCTCCGCCGATACGGCGGGCGTCTGCTGCTGCTCGGGGTCATCTCGCAGCTTCCGTATGCGTTTACGCTCAACCGCTGGTATCTCGAGCCCGCGTTCGGAGAGGTGTTTCCCATTAACCCGAGTCGGGCGTTCCGAAGCTTAAATATTCTGTTTACGCTGTTTATCGGGTTGGTTCTGCTGGTTTTCTTTCGTAAAAAGCCGCTGGCGCGGGTGATTCAGTCCAAAGGGCTTGCGGTGCTCCTGCTCGCCTGCGGCGGCTTCGCGGTCTATACGGCGGAGCCGGAGTTTGACTCGCGCTTCCGCCGGCTGTGCACCGTGCTGCTCCTTGCCTCGGCAATCGCGGTCGCGCTGCTGCACGTTTGGCGAAAGCACCTTGCCCTGCGGGATTGGCTCGCGCGGTTTGCGGTGCTCGTGTTTGTTGTGCTGCTGTTTGAGCGGTATCCGCTTGCGCATCTCCGGTGCAACATCGACTACGGTGTATGGGGAATTTTGCTGATTTTGTGCCTGTCGTATGCCGAGAGCCGATGGAGTCGCGCGCTTGTTGTTTTACTCTGGGGTGCGCTGTTTTATTCCTCGCTCGGTATGCCGGATTGGGGTTCGATCTGCGGCACGGCGGCGGCAGCGCTCCTTCTGCTGCTGTACAACGGCGAGCGCAGCCGGAAACCGCACCCGAAGCTGAACAAAGCCTTTTATGCGGCGTATCCGCTGCACCTCGCGGTGATCTGGGCGATGGTGATTGCAGCGAAAGGTCCGCTGACGCAGCTCAAGCTGTTGAAGTATTATTTGTAAATCGCAAAAAACAGACCGACAGAGTGAATGTCGGTCTGTTTTTTGCAGGCTTTAAGCGGAAATTTTGTATTCTGATTTTGGCTTTGGTTCCTTGCGCGAGTTCCGTCCGCGCCTTATCAGTATGCAAAATTTATTCGCGAATCGCTCTTGTTCAATTATGCGGTTTGCCTTTACAATTTACCTTTTCTACATACGCCGGAAACCCGGCTGCAGCCTAATGCGCAACCGGGTTTCCGGATAAACTGTTCATGATTCTTCGTTTCTTGCGGATTCAATATCCTGCAGAAGCTGTTTCTGCGTATCATCGAACAGCAGGCGCTTGTTATGCGCGAAATACGCATCGCACCCGAAGTTCTGGATAAACCACGAGGTAAACCAGTTCGCGGTCAGTTCGGTAGCGAACAGCACCAGCTCCTGCGAGTCCGGAATGGCGGCATCGAGGAAGGCAAATGCGTTTGCCAGTTCGGCATCGGTCTTGTCTGCGGCGGCTGCGCGTGCGTTCACATCGGCGGAGAAAAGCGCCTTCAGGCGGTCAAACTGCTGATCCATGGGTACTTTTTCAAGCATGAGCGTCTGCCGGTAGGCATCCAGACGCTCCACCTCGCGGGAGGCGACATAGAGCGCGTCCTTGTCGGACGAGCCGCCGTTTCGCTTGGCTGCAAGCGCGGGACGCTTTTCATCCGGCAGGGAAGCGATGGCCTTTTCGCCTTCTCGGATGGCGAGCAGGTCGGCATGAAGTGCGTCGGTCAGCGCATCCAGACGGTACGCGTTACGGGCATCGTCTGCCAGCCGGCTCAGCAGCAGACCGAGTACGCCCAGCTTTTCGTCAAACGGCGCGTCTCGCAGTTCGGAAGCGCGAACCGGCTCCCAGGTGCCGGAAAGCAGCTCATCCACGCGGTAAACCTGCTTATATTTGTCATAAAGCTGCAGATAATTCGCAAAATCGCTTGCCACCTGCGGCAGCTGCAGATACTGCTCCACAACCTGACGATCAATCGGAATACCCAGCGACTCGTACACCTGCATCAGCTCGGACAAATCCTCCCAGCCGCGTGCGGTGACAAACTGCAGTCCGTCGGCGGTGGCCTCTACGCGGTAAAAATGCTCGCGCCGGATCTCGAGGTAGGACAGAATCGCGCCGTGGATGCCGCGTCGGTACGCGTATTCCTTCCACACGCCGAAATCCTCTTCGATGTCGATTCTTTTGACGCGGTCGAGTGTTACCACGTCAAATTCCCGCACGGATTTGTTGTATTCCGGCGGATTTCCGGCCGCTACGACCACCCATCCTGCAGGCAACTGCTGGTTGCCGAAGGTCTTGCACTGCAGAAACTGCAGCATCATCGGCGTGAGCGTCTCGGAAATACAGTTGATCTCATCGAGGAACAGAATGCCTTCTTTTACGCCTGTGCGTTCCATTTCGCGGTACACCGAAGCGATAATCTCGCTCATTGTGTAGGCGGTTACCGTGCGTTCCTCGCCGCCGAGCATCACCTTGTCGATGAACGGCAGACCGAGCGCGGACTGGCGCGTGTGGTGTGTCAGCGTGTAGGAGACAAGGCCGACGCCGGTCTCCTCGGCAATCTGCTGCATGATCTGCGTTTTGCCGATGCCCGGAGGTCCCATCAGCAGGATTGGCCGCTGCCGAATCGGCGGAATGCGATACGCGCCGAATTCATCGGTCGTGAGATACGCCTTGAGCGCATTTTTGATTTCGTTTTTTGCTCGTTTGATGTTCATAACTGCGCCTCGTTAGTCAAATTGATCCAGAAAATTATGTTTGCCGTTCGCATCGCGCCAGCCGAGCAGCTTGGTGGTATCGACGTTCTTGACCGCGTTGAAGAGGTTCGCTTCAATCTGCGGGTTGTTTGCCGCGAGAGACGCGATCAGCTGCTTGATTTCCGCGCGCTTGGTGTCGCTTTCCAGCTTTTTCGCCGGACAGTCGCACGGCAGGAAGGTCAGGCCGCAATATTCCGCCCAGTCGAGGACACTCTGCTCGCGCGTGAAATACAGCGGACGGATCAGCTCCATGCCCTCGTAATTCTTGGCCTTGACGCGCGGCAGCATGGCCTGCACCTGACCGCCGTAGATCAGTCCCATCAGCACGGTGCCGATGGCATCATCATAGTGATGACCGAGCGCGATTTTATTGCAGCCGCGCTTGCGTGCTTCGGTGTACAGGTAGCCGCGCCGCATTTTTGCGCACAGAAAGCAGGGGTGCTCGGCAGAGTGTACCCCTGCCACGCGCAGTACATCGGTATCGAAAATTTCGAGCGGGATGTCCAGTCGTTTTGCGTTTTCCTCGAGGTGCTTGCGGCCCTCCGGCGCATAGCCCGGGTCCATTGCAAGGAACACGAGGTCAAAATCCATCGTGTGCTGTAAATCCTGCAGCAGCAGTGCCAGCAGCATGGAATCCTTGCCGCCGGAGATGCAGACCGCAACCTTATCGCCCGGTTTTACCAGTTCATATGCTTTTACCGCGTCTACGAACGGCTTGCGCAATGTACGCACAAATTCGCTTTGCAGCGTTCTTTTTATCTCTTTTGCAGTCATTTTGCGCCCTTCTTATGCTGAAAATGATAGGTGATACGGGCAAGAATGCTGTCCGGCGCGAAATGCCGCGCCAGTGTCATGGCCTTCATGGCTGCACCCGGAACGACAACCGCCTTGCCTGCAAACAGGCCGTCAACAGCTTCGCGCGCCACACGCTCTGCTGACAGACCGGAGAGCGAAAACCGCACGCCTGCGACCTTGTTGAACTCGGTGTCCACCGGTCCCGGACAGAGGGCGCACACACGCACCGGAGAGCCGGCGCGGCGCAGCTCCTCGCGCAAGGCTTCTGTCAGGCGCAGAACATAGTTTTTGGTGGCGTAATAGGTCGCCATCAGC
>OGZV01001578.1_pt1 | contig 20491 bp, 20 predicted proteins | sample 1576861 | NCBI WGS metagenome assembly OGZV01 (sample SAMEA3541501, study PRJEB24748) | human gut metagenome | biome: human gut; feature: human-associated habitat; material: faeces | place: China | collected 2012
TGGCTTTATCTGGCAAGCTACGTTGAGGAATGTATTGTACGGAATAATCTACAGCGGCTTTCAAAACGGCATCTGGCAATTCAATGTTATGATGCGCTTCGTATAATGGACGAATGCCTTGTAGAATTTTGAAAGTATCTTCTGCAGATGGGGCATTGACTTTTACTTCATTGAAACGACGCGCAAGTGCTGCGTTTTTCATGATTGTGTTACGGTATTCATCTTGTGTAGTAGCACCGATAACAGTCATTTCACCACGGGACAAAGCAGGTTTCAAGATATCTGCTAAGCCTTTAGAGCCTTGACCATCACCTGTGGAACCAGCGCCCAAGATTTGATGGATTTCGTCGAAGAACAAGATGATATTACCAGCAGCCTTAACCTCTTTGATAAGATTTTGGATATTTTCTTCAAAGGAACCACGATATTGAGTACCAGCTTCCAAACCGGAAATATCGATGGAAATGATTTCTTTATTTTTAATCGCTGCTGGAACATCGCCATTTACAATGGCTTGTGCCAAGCCTTCTACAACAGCTGTTTTACCAACACCAGCATCGCCGACTAGAACTGGATTGTTTTTTGTACGACGTGCTAAGATTTCAGCAGTTTCTTGAATTTCTTTGTTACGACCGATAACAGGATCAAGCTTACCATTACGAGCTTCGTCTGTTAAGTTCGTACCTAAACGAGCAAGGATACCATCCTTTTTCATTTTGCCTTGTTGAGCTGCAGCTTGTGCTGCTTGGATTTCTTCATTAGTAGGCAAATGACCTGTTTGACGATAATAAGCAAACTCTTCAGGAGTTACTTCACGACCATTAATTTTATAACGGCGGTTTTCTGTGGAATAACCTCCCATATTACTCATCAATTGATTAAACAAATCATTCATGCTACCAAATTCGCTACCAAAGTTATTGAAGTTGTTGTTCATATAAATTACCTCACTTTTTCACTACAAGTATATCTATTTGACCTTTTAAGTCTCTTTAATTTCTTGCTTTATTTCTAGGTTTCTTTAACCTTATGTCATTATAATAATCTTATTAAGTCAAAAAGTCAATAGGTCAAAGTATAAATTTTTGACTTTTTTCGACTTTTATTTTGACAAATATAATTTTATTGATAAAAACACAGATAAATACTAGGTTTATAGGAGGTTCCCTATTTATATTTTTTTGCTTGTTTTATCAAATTTCTATTGTTTGTATTGATTTATTCCCTATATAATAGAAATAAAAGTCAAATATATAGTAAATATAAAAGTCAAAAATACAGTAAAGGAATTTAATTTATGATGACAAAAGATCAGAAAAATACCGATTGCAAAACAAACCACAAACCCTCTATCATAACTAGTGATACTAATAAAGATCTAAAAAAGCAGATAAAAGACATCTCGCAACAAGTATTAAAGCGTAATTATGAACTCTATAAAGCATTGGAGAACAAATGAATACAGCTAATATCCAATTCACCTTACAAGATATCTATGAACTCCACGCCCAATTAGAAAGTGCATTTGTCCTTTCACCAGGCGTACGCGATGAAAACCTATTAGCATCAGCCGTCTATACCCCCTTTCAAACCTTTATGGAAAAAGATCTATACCCATCCATCTACGACAAAGCGGCACAATTATGTTATGGCTTAGCCAACAATCATCCTTTTACGGATGGAAACAAACGAACAGCATTGCATAGCATGTATGTGTATTTAATTATTAATGGATTCGATATTATGGCAACACAACAAGACGTAGAAAATATGATTATCGATGTTGCCTCAGGTAATATGACAAATACAGAATTGGTGCAATGGTTACAGAAGAATACCGTAGAGATAGATGTGAATTAATAATTTAACAGAGATACATAGGGTTCTATAAATTAGAACAGGCCTGTTCTATTTCTAACAAGACCTATACATAGGGCCCTTCAAATTAGTACAGGCCTGTTCTATTTCTAACAAGGCACATATATAGTGTCCCACAAATTAGTACACGCCTGTTCTAATTCCATAACAGTATATACAGCTCTAACTCTTTCATATATAAAAAGGTGAATGGATTTTTCCATTCACCTTTTTTAAAACTATGTAATTTAATGCTAATCATAAATATTTCAAGAGTTGAATTAGCACATGTCCCGAAAAATCTTGTTCGTCTATATCCAAACTACGTTCACCAAACACTTTAAATCCGTTCCTAATATAGAACCCGATCAACTTCTCATTATTTTCGCACTCTAAATATATAAATTTACCGCCAACTAAAGATTGAACATGACGTAGCATATCTACAGCCATAGTTAATAATTCATCGCCAGTAATTAGTTCTTTATATTTGTAATTCTTCCCGAGTTGTCCAATCAATGGAGCAGCTATATGATACTGTTTCAAAACAGCATCATAAGTACCAAACTTATTGAACCGTCGTTTCATATTCTTACTAATTTCATTTCCTTTTGTTTTTACAACAAAAGATTTACTTCCAGATAATGAAAAATATCCAGCAATTTTATTTTCACCTCGATAGGAAGCCATTACTAAATATGTTTTTGCAATTGCTGCTTTTGAAAATTCAACAGCTTTATATTTCAAAAAATTCTCTATATCAGGATTAAGAGGACTCTCGAAGTCATTTAAAATTGTTCTAATCTGTTCCTCAGATTTAACTTGTAAAAGTAAATCCAGATTAACAACTTTAAATCCTATCATATAAAAATCTTATCTATTTCTTCTTTCGTAGCCAAGGAATAAGATCTAGAAAATTCAACAGGAACACTTTTTTGCTTTTGCGCACTCTCTAACGCATGTAAAAGCTTGCTACAATCTTTTTTATTTTTAATAGTAACATTTTTTAAAAAACTTTTTGTAGCCATGTATACACCGCCTCCTCCTATAATTCACTTTTATTATATGTTCAACTGCTCTAATTAGCAATATATTTTACAAGAATTAAATAAAAAAGCGAAGTCAATTTTAGACTCCGCTTATTTCTTTGGTGATCCAGGAGGGATTCGAACCCCCGACCCACGGCTTAGAAGTGTGTAGCCAAAGTCAGTATTTATCTAGGTTCACCAGCATTTATATATGTTTGCAAGTATATATGCAAGCATAATTACGTTATTTTTTTATACTTGCATAAGAGAATCTGTTCATCACACCATAACTTTTTAAATAATTGAAAATAATAGTTTTAGGAGACAAAATAGCTATCAAAGTCAATATCTTGCTCTGTTAATTCAACCTGCGTACCATCAAATTGTACCTCTACTTCTATTGAATCGATAAGTTCCTTTTGAACCTCACAATCGTCAACAGCAATGTTTCTGTCGATTATATTCTTATTGTCAAAACTAAAACTAAATGGTAATTCTATATGCACTAAAAAAGTATCCTTACCGTGAATAATATTTTCATAAATAAAAACTTTATCTTCAGAATCATATGGAGATGTATATGGATCAAAAAACTCATATTCTACATCTAAGCTATAAGTTAAATATAATTCACCTAAATATGGCATTCCATTCATCTCATTAATAGAAAAATCTATATCTTTAACATTTATATTTGATACGTCTATTACATCTGAATCATCATATCCATCTAAGAAAACTGTATACTCAAGTGATTCTAGCCCATTAACAATATAATTATCAAACGCCACTCCCTTCAAATATTGTTGTAAGGGACTAATTGAATGAGCAAAACAGTCTGTAGCAGTCCGAACAAGAGAAATGAATTCAAATAGATTATTATAAATAATATATCCATCCTCCAAATTAAATGACTCTATAAAGCCATTATCCTCACTAATGATGACAATATTATTGTCATCATCTGCGTTCTGACTTTTTAGAGATTTGATAAGGTTTATATTCATAGCATCCTTAAATTCATATTGCTTTTTATTAGTAAATGGAGTAATAGTATTTATATAGTCATCCAAGATCTGTTCAAGTTGTAATTTATCAAGGGATATTTTTTGAGCATTACAAAGTTGAAAAAACTGTTCAATCTTTGAATACTCTCTATTTAATACTTGTTTTTGTAGTTGTTGATTCGTACAGTTATCTACAATCTTTGCATCGTATTTACTGCAAAGATTTTCTTTTGCACTTATATATCGTTCAACAGCTTCTAGCGCAGGTTTTCTCTTATGTTTTTTTAATTCCGCAACTAATACATCAGTAAAAACTAATGTAATAAGACCTTGCTCACAATATCGTTCAAGTTCAAGCAAAATACCTGAGCTAAATTTCATTCCTAACTTAATAAAAATATTCGTATCAATAAATACCGTATACATTAAACCTTCTCCTCAACTTACACCTACACGATATATCACAAGTTATTCTAGCGATATACATTATCTTCTTAAAATATACTATATACTATGATATAGTTAAATTATATTATATCTTTTACTCATATAAACATAGGAGTTTATTCATTATGTGTCAATCAATTATCGAGTATGCTAGATTTTTATCTGTAACAAATTTATTCAGATTAGGAAGCTTTTCTTCATCATGGCCCACCTGGAGGCAATTTATTTATGATAGATACTTTACCACTCCAACAATTACGTCAGAACAAATTTTTAATTTAGGAGATTCGTTAAGAGATATCTTTTTTAGAACCAATATCTCAGGCCGTTCTCAAAGTGCTGTTTCTACGGGGGGAGCAAGCTGGGAAGCACTAGTATGTTGGTATCTTAACCTATGTACTATTAATCGTCCAGTTTTTGTAATAAAACATAATCGCAATTTAATTCCTACCCTCATAAGTAATGCAATTACTGTAAGATATGGGAACTTCACCTCTAATACTGAATCAGATCTTATTGCTTTAACATTCCCAAACACATCTGATTATATGAATGACAAGGATCTAATTCAAATAGCTCCTAATGGAACCAATCTACCACTTTATCACAGAGGCAATTTCCAATATCTAAATATTATAAATGCCTTAGTCGCTAGGGATTTTGAACAAATTGGCGTTCATATTATTCAATGTAAGACTAATTGGAATGATAACGCCCAAATACCCATGCTCTGGGATGCAATTTACTCAGCAATTAACTTTAATAATAACATAACCGTTGGTACAGAGGGATATTCACCACGTTCTTTTAACAACTTTTCCTATTCATTTGTTACTGTACCATCAAATGAACTAGGACTTAATAATTCAAATTTCACACCAACCTCAACAAAAGTATTACGTGTTAGAAACTTATCTGGTGGAAATTATTGGGGATGTCCAGATGCACCAGGTGTTGCAAGTTCTGTTAAAGCTTTAGTTCAAACGAATTTACAGGGAAATATGCGACAAAGTTTCCATACCACTCTAACTTCAGCAATCCCATTATTAAATACAACCTATTCCTACTTCAATTTATAAAAAAGAAGGAGCTGTAACAAAACAGCCCCTTACATCTAAGAAGCTATTAGTTGATTATATGAAATCAACTAATAGCTTCTTTGTATTTCTAAAACAAAAAGGGCCCCGAAGGATCCTTTTCGTTGGTATAATTAAATTATGAACAAAAACCATACCAATGAACTTAATTATGCCAAACTAGTAATGCCTCGCCAACTAGTTTTACCATTGGATTATGGCATTTCAATAAAAGAAACAGCGCCTGTGCGGTTACTTGATGCTGTATTGGAGGAATTAAACTATAAAGAGTTACAGCACTTTCTTTTTAATTACAAAACCTTCAAAATTTCTTCAGCTATAGCTTTGGCCATTAATGGAGGAACTGCATTCCCTACCTGTGTATACTGCGGTACTTCAACACGTCGTCTCAATCCACCTGTTGTTCTCTTTCCTAAAAATTCAAATGAATCATCAAAAGATTGACATCGAGCCATTTCTCTAACGCTAAAACTTCTCGGCTCCCAAGGACTAATAAAATCATCAGCTATTGTCAGTACTGTATTAGCAGGTTCTTCCCTTGACCATTTTTGACGTATATTTTTTTTTGTCAATAAAATATCTACTTGCTCTTTAGTCGCAAGTTTATTTTTAAAAAGTTTGATTACTTCAACATTGTTCAACTCTAACTTATTTGCACAAAAAGAAACTAGGTTAGGCTTATCTGAAATATCTATTCCCTCAGATAAAATACGTTTCTTCAAATTCGTTCCAGTTTCGCCTTCTTCAAATAGTTCAAAACGTTCCCTCACTATTTCAGTTTGTCTACTAAGTTCTATATTTTTAATCTCAGTACAAGCTATCGGAACGCCTTCTACAGTAGGAGTTCTACCATTTATACTTTCAATTTGATATTTAGTTTTTTCAGTTTTACCTGATTTAGCAACGAGATCTCCTATAGCATCTTCAAGAGTTATATATTTATCTGGAGAAACAGTAGGACTAGGATAATTAGGCTTTGTAACATCTTCTCTGTATCCGATAAATATTACACGTCGCCTCTTTTGTGGTACACCATAATCAGCAGCATTCAAAACTTTAACATCTAAAGTTTTATAACCAATTTGATGTAGTTCCTGCTTCATAATTACTGGAGTTACACTACCATCTGGATATATATTACCATTAATACCACGGTAGCCATAAAACTGCATGTCCATAAAACCTTCAACATTTTCCAAGACTATATATTTAGGTTTTATTTCATTAATGACCCTAATATATTCTCCAAAAAGCATATTTCTAGGATCGGAATTATCGCGTCTTCCTGCTCTTGAAAAGCCCTGACAACTAGGACCTCCAATCATTAAATCTATATCAGGTATCTTTTTATCTTTAAATATCTCTAATTTAGAAATATAGTTTTTAATTTCTTCTCCTGTCAGTTCTCTTATATCTCTTCGCTCAAACCAAGTATTCTTACCTTGCTGCAACCCAAGTTGTTCATGACGATTTCTATATGTTTTTTCAGCCATATCACTAATATCAGAACTAAATAATATATGAAATCCAGCCTGAATAAGGCCCTCAGAGCATCCTCCAGCTCCACAGAAGAGGTCAATCGCATATGCCATTATAAATTCCTCCTTTTCTATATTATATTTATAATATAGAAAAAAGTCCAGGTGTCAAGACTATTAATCAAATGAATTTACCTTTATAGATGTATCTAATATTGATAATACACAAGATACTACTCCATTACTAAACCCTTATCAAATGGATAATCAGTACATTCTAAATATCTTTTTGATACAATACTGTAATATTAATTATTTTAATTATATATTATTACTATAATAGCATATATAGCTATTCCTTAAGGTTACCCCCAAGGTTCATATGAACCTTGGGGGATTTTATTATGGGAGGATTTGTATGAACAAATATTACCAAAACACATTTCTATTTATTAGTAGTAAAAAAGGCTTATTAACACCTTTGCTACGAGCCTTACAATGGGCTACTAAAAATCGTATTGAGCGTTTAGATATTCCACTTATCCGTATGGGATTAATGGAGAAACTGCTCAAAGATAGTCGCAATCATCTAATCATTGATTACGATATCTACAAACATCCACAAACTAAAGAATACGTTCTTCGTATTCGTACTGAAAGTGAAGGAAACACACATAGTATAGATTTAGAACATTGTCGTGTACATCTTTCACCTACTATCAAATTACATTACTTATCAGAGGAGCGATCACAATTAACTTATATTAATACAGATTCATCTGAACTGTATTTACCTATACGTTATAAAATTGAACTCTATGTCAATGAAACTTATGACATTAATTACTTTATTAATTTAACTGCACTTAAACGATTCCTAGCGGTATCCTTTCCAACCTTACATATTGATATCTTTGATAGTTTTAAAGCTATCCGTTCAAAGATTAATCGTTATATTAAATCATTGGACACCAATAACTGGTGTCATATTGCTAGCTATGAATCTAAATAATTTAACTTTAAAGAAGGAGATACTATTATGAATACTACAGTAGAAACTATGCTAACAGAACTTTTACCTAAAGCATCCGTACAAGAATTAATTGAACGATATGGAGATCCATATGATGCCCTATTTAACGCTGAAGAAGCCGAGTGGTATGACACACCTGGTATGGGAAATCGTGGCATAGCCAAATTACGTGCTATTAAATCACTTATCAAAAATGTACAAAATCGCAATCGTAAAGCCCCTATTAATGTAAGTAGACCTAAAGATATCTACAAAGCAATGGCAGATATGCAGTATTTTGAAACAGAACATGTTCGAGTATTATATCTGAATGCTAGAAATCATCTAATTAAATTCGAAGATATCTCCATCGGAGATGTAACAAGTGCCTCACTCGATATTAAATGTATTTTCTCTTCTGCTGTTAGACTCAAAGCATGCGGAATTGTTATTGTTCATAATCATCCATCTGGTGATTCTCGTCCAAGTGATATAGATATTCGCACCACCAAACGGGTTGTTGAAGCTGGTCAAATATTCAGTATTCCTGTACTCGATCATATCATTATAGGTCATGGTGAATTTTATAGTATGAGTGAATGTGGTCAATTATAAGGAGAAAATCATGCCAGCAAAACGTTTCATTTGTCCCACTGGGGACGAAATCAATATGTATGAATGTTTACTAAGATGCCCTCAAGGTACACGTTGTATGTTCTTACCTACATTACGTGCTGTAGCATCCTCATTAGAAAGAAACTTAACCAAACCATCCGTTACGGAATTATTATCTGGGACACGCGAACTTTACCTCAAAAAGATTACTGAATACGCAGTAGACCCTCAAAAGCAACTGTATGCTTTACATGGATCAGCTGTACATACAATCACAGAGCGCCATACTACTGGAAACATGCTATCTGAAGAGCGGTTAAAGAATACCACTACAACAGGTCAGCTTGACCTATATGGACAAGTTCTTTCTAATACAGATACTACTTTAGGCGATCTCAAAATTACAAGTTCATATAAACTTATGAAAGCCCTTGGCTATTACAAAAAAGATGTTCAAACTGGAGAAGTTTATAAAAGCGGAGTAAAAAAAGGTCAACCTAAAACACGAAAGGAATTATTCACTGATGGTGTGCGTCATGTATTAGATTGGGCCTTACAACTCAATTACTACCGTCTGCTTCTAGAAGAACAAAATTATACTGTATCATCTATGGTTATTCAGGCTTTATGTCGCGATACAGGATTGAGAATTGCTTCTGAACGAGGTATTACAAAACCACTATATCTCATCCCCATTAATCCAATTAGTAATCATTGGTTAAAACGATATATGGAAGCTAAAGCCAAAAGATTACAGTATGCAATCGAAACTGGTGTTGTACCAAAAAAATGCAGTCAAAGAGAATCATGGCATGGAAAAAAATGCGAAGGCTACTGTTCTGTTTCTGCACAATGTAAAGCTATCGAAGAATCACTTCAATCTAAATCAGCATAAAAGAAAGGAATACTTATGACACAATACTGTGGCATTATCATTACGGATACAGAATTCTATGTATCAGTAAGCAAACGGATACAAAACAAAATTAAAGTAATAGATCGTTATATACACAAACGAACTGAATCACTTACCATAGACTTATCTACTATTCATTCTAAAAATACAAATTGTCCTACTATCTACTCAATAGCATATACAGGAGAACCACAACTTATACTAAACAAAATCAACAATAATAGCCCAATTCAAACAGCATGGTTGTTAAAAGAAAAACTTTCAGCAGAACAAAACAACACATTTAACTATCAATTTATACTGCCTACCATAAATAACCAACAATGGGTATATATGGTAGGCATTTCTCAAACTAACCTCTTGGCATTAAAACATGCTAATGATGTAAACAATATGGACGTTGAAGTTATATCATATTGGCCTATCCCATTAATTGATTTACACAAATCACATACTAAGCCAATTCTAATTTTAATTGAAGAGCATGATATTATTAAAGGCTATCTATGCGAAGGAGCAATAATTATATCTACTATTACATGGAATCAACAAAATGAAACACCAAAAGAAATGATTTTAAGATTACTTCAGGAATCCCCTATCAAGATTGATGATAGCTTAAATATTCAAGCCTATTTATCTAACAGAACCTATGCTCTATGGGAGCAAGTGATCGAACAATATGGTGCAGTTAATATATCAACAATATCAGATGTAGTTAATCATTTTACCTATCGTTGGAATCATAATGTATACATGGATGCATCTGTAGGACTAAGTTACTACTTAGCTCGAACAGGCATTCAATTGGAGGAAAATATATGACAAATACAGCATTATATGAAAAATTATCACTAGTTATGAAAAGTTGCAGTTATATTGAAAAAACAGGAGAAAATACGTTCCACGGCTATTCATATGTAACCAGCAGTGATGTATTAGAAAGGGTTAATGATGCTTTATCAAGTGTAGGTCTAATTACAACTGTTACTCCTACCCTACTTGATTTAAGAGAAGTACAGACAGCAAAAGGAAATATCGATAAGCATGCTACTGTTAGTGTAACAATTTCAATTATTGATATAGAAAATGGTGATTTAGTGCAAATTAGTGGTATAGGATCTGGTCAAGATAGTGGAGATAAAGCAATTATGAAAGCTGAAACAGCTGCAATTAAGTATGCATATATGCTTAGTTTTTGTATTGCTACTGGTGATGACCCTGAAGCAGATACTAATACAGATTTAAATACTCAAAATACAGTACAACCAAACGTAAATGAAACACGAAAAAGGTCTAATACACCTAATTCCCCTAAACCAAACATTACTGATGATTCACACTGTACAGACTGTGGATGTACTATCTCAAGTAAAGTATCTAACTTTTCAAAGCAACGATATCATATGCCATTATGTATGAACTGTCAAAGAAATCATCAAGCTAGTGCTTAATATTATAAGAAAGGAATATTTATATTGAAACCTGGTTTAAAAAACGTTATCTTAGAAGCTGTTACAATGGTAGTCTTATATATTATTAATGACAAGAAAAAGAAACCTTAAATCGCTACGCTTTTCACCTTAATACTTTACATAAGAGACATGAGGGATATAAGTGGTACGAGGACTATGAGTGCAGAATTGGTAGTGGAAAGTTTTGTAGGCTGAAGATAGTATATACAAATGAGGTTGATTGTTTGGACTAAAAATCTATATGTGGTGAAAAGCGTAGCGAACCACATATAGATTTTTAATGGACAAACGAGCAAGCTCATTTGTATATACTATCTGAAGTCTACGAAAGTTTTCACTAACAGTTCTGTCACTCGTAGTCCTTGTGCCGCTTATGTCTCTTATGTCTCTTATGTCTCATAGAATAGATGCGTGTTACTATATACTCAAACATACCCCACGGGAATATATTCCCGTGGGGTTTTATCTTATATATTAACTATTAATTTTCACTTCATTACATTATCAAAAATTCTTAAACTCCTTCAAAAAGTCAACTTATATTTTGTAATCTTTTCATAAATTTCTCACTATACCAGTATTATTTATCAACATTTATGGATTATCTATAAATATAAAAGTCATTAAAACCATGAAATAATGAATGCAGAGAATCTATTATAAAGGAGGTGAATAGCATGGATAACAGAAAGTCTATCATTTTCAAGCAAATAGGCGCTAAAATTGCATATTTTAGAACTGTTAGAGGTTTAACACAAAACTTATTAGCAAATAAAATAAATATCAGTCTAAATACTCTTGGAAAGATAGAACGAGGAAAATACAATAAAAACTTATCGATATCTATGCTATTCGACATCGCTGAAGGTCTGCAAATTGATATGGTCTTACTACTTACATTTACAGAAGATGAAAAAAGAGTTTGGCTTGAGGAAGCAGATAAAATAGATTAATTCTATTGTGTTGTTTGTATTAGGTAAATTAAGGAGGTTTTTATGGGGTGGTTTAGTTCATCAACTAACGATCCTATACAGGAGTACACCTGTATATCTTGTAACAGTAAAATCAAGGGGAATTGTACTGATAAAAGAAAAAACGGTATCATGAAAGAATCAAATCTTTATCTATGCCCCACATGTTACAAATCAAAAAGCTTAGATCACTATGATATAGATGATTTAAATAAGGAACAACTTTTAGCATTGTACAAAAAGAAAGGTTTTGTATCTCCATTTGATTTCACACCAACAAAACGAGTACATCGAACTGCATTTAACTATACTAATATGGTGTATCTTGAACTAGATGAACATCAAAGAAAAATAAATATACCAGAGCTAGATGCTGGTATATTCAATGATTCTATATCTGACCACATCTATAACTATAGCGATATTGTAGATTTTAAAGTAATAGAAAATGGTTCAGAAAAACTTGAAGGTAATAGTTTATTAAAAGCTGCTATAGGTGGTGCTGTATTTGGTGGCACAGGGGCTATTGTAGGAGCATTACACGGAAGTAAAAAAACGATTGAAAAATGTGATGAACTTTCAATCAAAATAATCCTAAAAAATATGAGTAACCCCAATATATACATCAAATTCATTGGTAGTAACTCAGGTATTCCTTTTGGTAGAGAAAAAGATACTGGTTTATATAAGGATACAGTAAAAGCCCTTGAGGAATGTATATCCATCTTAACACTTATATTGAGAGAAAACACCGACCCTACCTTCCGCTCAAGTACAATAAAAACACATTCGAATTCTAAACCATCTAAACGAGACAAAATTGCAAAAGCAATGCAAGAACTCGTAGCTTTAAAACGCGAAGGCATAATAACAGAAGCTGAATTTCTTGAAAAGAAAGTCCAAATTATTCCACCTAAGTCTCAAGAAGTAAGTAAATCACCATTACCGAAAAAAGAACAAGAGCTACTATCAAAATTAGAGTCATTAAAAGTCTCTGGAATTCTTACCAACGAGGAATTTCAAGAAAAAAAACAAGCTTTATTGGAAAAATTTATGCAAAAAAACAAACTCTACTAAAATAAATGAATATGTATACGTATTAGTAAATCATAATATTAGTATTAATTAACTATAAGGAGATCTGTTATGGGAACATTAGGAACAATTATTTGGATAATTGGTTTTGTTTGGTTTATTGTTGGTCTATTTATTCCAAGAAAGGTCGCACCATTTTTTAAGAAGTGGCCACGATTAAAAATCTTTATTTGTGCTATCATACTTATCTGCATTGGTTCATATATGCAACCAGCTACAGAGACTAAATCTGCAGATAAGCCTCAACAAAAAACCGAACAGGTTGCAACGGAAAAAGCATCTGATGCAGCAAAACCAGATGCAAATGAACCTAAAAAAGAATCTAAAAAGAATCCATTTGAACATCAAATTGGTGAAGCAGTACATAGTGGAAACTTTGAGTTCACAGTCCTCAATAAAGCTGTATCAAATGTTTGGGTTGATGATAACGGATTTACACATAGTCCATCCTCTGGTACATATGTAATTATCACATTAAAATATAAAAATACATCTAAGGCTAGTGCAGAATTAAAAGGTGACACACTTGGATTAGTATTAGATGGAGCAACATATGGTTACCAATACCAAAAAGTTACTAACTCCGACGAATATATCGATATGATTAACCCTGGTATTGAGAAAACAATCAAACTTTATTTTGATGTACCAAGTGATAAAGCAAATTCCAAAAACTTTAAGTTCATTATTGCTAAAGGAATGTTGGAAAGCGGTCCAGATGAACAATATGTAATTCTTAACTAGTATTTAGTTCCAATACGGTCATTATTGGGGAGAATCTTATAAAAATATAACCGTGTGAGTGATTTACACTCACACGGTTTATTTATTATATATAGTTTTTCATGAGACATATGAGACATATGAGACTGCCTTTACAAATTATACTTAGGATTATAATAAGTTCTATCTAACATTCCATCCCATACCTTAGAATACTCTTTCCAAGATGGATTCAAAAACAAATGATGCTTCTCCAATAAATATTTATAAGAATATTGAAAGTCATGTTGTTCAATATATTTGTCTAATTCATTATAAGTTAAATTAGAATTATCCAAGTTAACAAACTTTAGAATCCACTTTAATACTAAGCTTCTAATCTTAACAATAAGAGCAATAACTTCAGATAATAATTTCCCATACACAGTCAATTCAAACACATCTAATTCTTCATTAAATGCCTCCGGTTCATTATCCTTTAACAAGCGTTCAAAGTCATCTAGATCATTGGAAAATAATACTTTAATACACCCTATAAAGAATAATTTATTGTTTTCATCATCCTCAATATACTTTCGAAGCAACTTACCTATATTGTATATTTTTTTTGGATATCTACCATTGGGATCTTCTATTCCATTTAAAGACTCTTGATAATGGCATAACTCACTATTCGTTCCTTTTAATATGGGTTTAATAAACTTTGATAAAGCTAATAATTGTTCAATACCTAATTGCTCTTGATTATTATAATCTAAAAGTAGTTCTTGAATAACATCAATAAGCCCACGCCCTAATCGGTCATTAGTTAATGCACTATTCAGTTCTAAATCATCATTTAATTCTTCTAATGGAAACGCTTTTATTAATAACTTTAAAGCAATTTGAATACAAATCAAATCAATCTTTCCACCGAATAAAGGATTCTGAGTTTCTCTATACAACTTAAAACACTCTAATTTAATATGCCCATTCTTTTTGTCCTTAGCTACTAGATTTTTATTAATAAAATCTAGTACACCTATTACCTTGGCTTTTGGTATTCCCACCGTGTCTCCACAAATAACTTCTTCTTTATATTCCTCAACTTCTTCTTCATTAACTAAATAATTAGCTTCAGAATAATCAAAATATCTATTAAAGGGATTATAATGTAATTCTCGACGATAAAATCGCTTAAAAAAAGAGTCATTTTCCAAACATCGCTCTTTTAAACTTATCTTTAAGCTATTATTTTTCTTTAAGATACCCTCTAATCCATAGTCTTTATCTATATACTCAGTAAGAATACGATCTAATTCTTTTTTTAGTGCTAATAAACAATCATTATTATATTTAGTCAGAACTTTATCAATTAGTTCATCTATAAGTGTATTTAATGCAGGAAAAGCAATAAATACTAATCTATATAAATATTTATTATAATAAATCAGATTTTCCTTCAATATAGAATGAGATGATGCAGCAGCTGTCTTGTATTTATCAGAAACTAATAGATTATTGGTATTAGAAAACTCCTGTAACAATTTAAAACGTAACCGCCCCCACGTAGGTGGTAGCATTAAGTTTAAAGAAATAAAATCATCTAAAAAGGATCTAGGTGTGTATAAATCGTTTTTTATACATTCTAGAAGTTGATAATACCCTGTAGTGCTTTCCCATCTATATAAATTAAAAATTCCTTCTGCCCCTATAATTTCGGCTAACAATAAGGAGGAAAAAGAATTACTTTGTAAATTTGATACATCATTAACTCGCTCTATAAATTCACACCATTCTTTATAACTATTTACATTAAACAACACTTTTACTTGACGAACATCCTGCAAAGCATCAACTATAGGTTTAAAATATACAGGTATTTTATAAAAATCTGTTCCTGTATAAGGCGAAAAGAAAATACCATGTTTAATATACTTATCAATCTTTGAACGATTTTCCTTCCTAACACTACTATCTCTATACAGATCAATACTCCCCTCTAATCTATGACTTATACTAAGCATCATTCTAGTATAAATAAAGTAGACTATTGTATGGCAGAATACATCTGAGAACCCCACCTGTAAGCTTCTCATTTTTTGATGTGAAAATCCAATACTTCGTGTATCAATATCACTTAAACAAGAAATTTGCTCAGTATTCAAAAAGTTCAAATCATTTCGTATCACAAATAAACTATCAAGAATAGGTGGCAAAAATTGTGGCTCATCATTATCATCTCTAACAGTCGGTAAAAAAAGAGCTTCACAATTATTACTTTTTTCTTGATCTACTAAATCAGTACTAATACCTGATACTTTTAATATATAAGTAAGTGTTTTATGTATAAAAGAATCAAAAATTCTTAAATAATTAACACTATAGTCATAAATCAGTTCATTATAATTAGAAAACTCTATAGAAATCATATTATTAAATAATTTATTTAGTAATAATGGATTAAATACATCATATTCAAATGGTTGAAGCTTCCCCTCTTCAACCATTTTTTTTATAGAGCTATTCATAATAAAAAAGTCTAGTTCAGGTCTATTAAACACTATAGCTCCTCCTCTTTTTACAATTACCTTATAAATTATACTATATTCACCATTTATATTCCTTAGTTTTCTCATTTATATTATCAATAAATTTTAATTTTTACATATTTTTTTATGGTTAAAATATAGCCAATAATATTCTATGATAAGTCTAGAGATTGAACATAAGCTTATACCTAATATCTCATTACCATTCTTAGTTATTAATAAAAAGGGGGTATTACATGGATACACACAAAGGACTTATAGAGTACGATGAAGCCTATAAATCCACAACAAACTTCATGAAACATGATAATGACGAAAGCGTAGAGCCATTATCAACTTCTATTTTTCGAGATTCTACACGAACGCCATATGTTCCAGAACTTCTCACGTTAGAAGAAAATCACGGAGTATCAGACGAACTTTTTGCTCCAAGATGTAACAAACTTGATTTATATAATCAAGAAGAAATTGAATATCTTTATGAACCTGAACCACCTAGCAATATCGAAAGCTTTGAGTTTAAGGATGGAAAGCTCATCTTTAATGCTTCAACTGGAGGTGTATCTGAAGTAGCTAATTTCTGTATCAACGAAATAAAAAAACATGACATATATGATCTTGATACTAATAGTAGAAAAGCAGGTAAATTTGAGCTTTCTATCATCAATAGTCTTGGGGAACAGCATGTTATGAAAATACCTGTTGAAGATTACTATAAACTAGGTGATATTGTGAGAGCATCATACCCAGAATGCATAGTCTACTCCCCCAAATCTCGTCTTTTTTACAACTATTTAGCCAAAACCTATTTAGATGATAAAAAGGAAGCTGGTACGATTTACACAGGAAAAGGCGGATGGAAAAAAATAGATAAAAATTGGACGTACGTTTGCACCAATGAAAACTTCAGAGAATCTGATAGATATCTATATAAAGATAGAAAATCAGCTCAAAACTTTCTGAAATGTTTTGATCATGCAATACAAAAAGACAAGATTAAAGCTATCCTTCTTCTATATTTGTTATGGGCACATACAAGCAAATTATGGAAGGAAATAAGCGATATAGCTAGTCCTCAAGCAGTCTTATGGCTAGTAGGCTTTACTAACTCTGGTAAATCTACAATAGCTAAAGCATTAAGTGGAACCTTATACGAAGACCCTACTATAGCTTTAATGCAATTTGAAGGAACTGAAGCAGCTATTGATGCTCTATTAAAAGATAATCAAGAGCAACTTATCTGCATAGATGATTTCTATCCAACTTATGGTGAAAAGAAAAATGATTTTAACAATAAAGTTAATCATTTAATCCGGATAGTTGGTGATGGACAACTAAAAGCGAAATGTACGCAAAACAGCAAGCTAGAAAAAGGTAGGCAGTATTATGGAGGTGTAATAGTGACAGGAGAAAGTATCGATATTCAAAATCAGTCCTCGTTAACTAGATGTATTATTGTTTCGTTAACAGAGACAGATATCCGGAAAGATAAAAATCTATCCAAATTAAGTAACTCTCCTAAAATAGTAAATTCATTTATAACTGAATGGATTAACTGGCTCGAAGACAATCAAGATACTTTAAATAAGTATATTAAGAAGAGTCATGATAAGTATTTTGATAAAGCTACAAATTCTGATAATATTGCCCGTCAAAATACACTTTCTTTATCTTTCCATATCCTTGCGGATCTAGTAGAAAGATTTATGGAGAATACTTTTGATATACATCCACCCTTTATTACAAATCTTCACCATGAATTAGACTTAATTTTAGATGAACAACGTATTCATCAAAAACAATTAAGTCCTAGCGAGATATGTAAAAATGTACTAATTGAAGCTATAGAGTTGGGACAAATAATAGTCGCCCACTCTAAAGAAGATTTTATACGTTCAAAAGAAGCTAATGCATATATAGAAATATGTAATGATGAAGAATACATTGTGATTACTCACACAGCTTTTAAGTCATCATTCATAACATATGCTAAGACTGAAGGAAAAGCCTTACTTTTCGCTTCTATTAAGCAGCATCTTGTTAAGGATGGACTTATGAAAAATGCAAGTGACATACGTGGAAATCGATTTTCAGTAAATCGATTAGCTACAAATCCCAAGCGACCTTGGGTTGTACATATCAAAAAATCTATTCTCGGTCCCGCGTATAGTAATGAATTTTAAATTGTTAAAGGAGAACTACCATGAAAAATAACAAAAACCAAAAACATCAACAAGATCTCACTGTTGAGACACCATTAACCTCTAAGGACTATACACCTATTGAGATTGATAATCCTGCATATTTTGCAACCGATGACCAGTATACATATGTGGTTCCAGACGCAAATAATATAACAAAAATTTTGGAGGAGGCACCAGATGAAACCACCTTAATTGTAAAAAAAACATATAAAGAACCTGCATTAAAACTACAACAGAAGTTCCGATTTTATGATGCAAATATATATAATCAAACAGGTCATTTAATTGGCTATGACATGGTTAAAGATTTTAATCGTGCTAAACGTCCTAAAAAGCATAAAAAAAGCACTTTTGGACTATGGGATTTGGTAAATACAGAGGATATTGGACTCACTACAGAGGAGTCACTAGATAAGTTAAATAATAAATAATTTAAATATCTAGATTTTAATTGTCTATTCAGAAAGGAGAGCAATATGACAATACAATCATCCTTGCTCTCCATTTCTGAGTTAGGTAAATTCTCAAATATATCAAAGCAAACCCTTAGAAATAAACTTCATTCTAATGGTTATTTAACCAAGGATAATAAAGTAGGCAATACATATAAACTCACAATAGAAGATGCTGGTAAGTTTATTGCTATTAACTACCCTATCCTCTATAATGACTTTGTGAACAGATACTCTGATGGCAAGAGAAATGAGAGTATAATGTTTCAAATTCCAAAAGGTAAAGGCGTTATATCAGCACAAAAACAACGTAGTGGTAAAACGTATTACTATATCAAAGACTTACCACTCTACATGGATGATAAAGGATCTATTGTAAAATATAGATCTACGGGATTTACATCAAAATCTGATGCAGAGTCTGCACGTATTCAACTTATTAGTGATAGAGATAATGGATTATATAAATTTCATTATCTAGAAGTAAAACACGATGAATCCAAAAATAAGAATGATAGTACTAACCAAAGTTACTATGATTTTTGTGTTAATTACTTCCAAAAAGCTAAGTGTGCTGAAGCCACTCGAAAGCTATATTTAGATATAACTGAGAATCGTATAAAGCCAAACTTTAAAGATATTGCTATTTCTGACCTTAGAAAGGGGCTTTTACAGCAATTTGTAGATAAGTATGACAGAAATATTCGTAAAACCTTCACGGTATTAAGTTTAACGTTGAGAAAGCTATATAGCTTAGATTTAATTCCTACGAATTACTATAAAGCACTCATCAAACCAGAATGCATTTCAGCTAAACGTCCAAAAGTAGCATTAACAATTGAAGAAACCAAAGAGTTTCTAAACTATTACAAAGGACATCATTTAGAGCACTGTATAAGGCTACTATTTCAATGTGGAATACGCATTGGAGAGCTACTTGCATTACAATGGGATGAAATAGAATTCATTGATGAATGTAAAGCTAAAATCCATATTAATACTTCTTGGGGGAAACTAAAAAAGGTATGGCTCGAAAAGAGCCTAAGACGGCAAGTAGTAAACGAGTCATCCCAATCAATGATAGCTATACCATAACAGTCTTAAAGAAAGCTAAAATGACCTCTAAAGGTAAATTATGGGTAGCCGAAAACAAAACAGGTTTGAGGCCACTAGACAAACACAACTTTACTAAACGTTATTTTACTAAAGTAGGTAAAATACTAGGCTTTACCAAGCATATTTCTAGCCATGTAGCAAGACATACTTTTATCTCTCATATGGTTCAAAAAAATGTTCCTTACACAGAGATCGCAAAGTTAGCGGGTCATAAAAATACTACTATGATAATTAATGTATATGCTCATGCAATACAAAAAGAATCAGAAGTCTATGATTACGTTACAAACTTATTTACCTAAAACAATTGCATATCGATTGCATAAATTTATATGCAATCGGCTTATGCAATCGCACTTTAATTAAATAATAAAAAATAACCGTAAGGGCTAAAACCCTTACGGCTATTACGTTTCTTTGGTGATCCAGGAGGGATTCGAACCCCCGACCCACGGCTTAGAAGGCCG
>OGZV01001586.1_pt1 | contig 20421 bp, 8 predicted proteins | sample 1576861 | NCBI WGS metagenome assembly OGZV01 (sample SAMEA3541501, study PRJEB24748) | human gut metagenome | biome: human gut; feature: human-associated habitat; material: faeces | place: China | collected 2012
GTCCTGTTCACGACACACTCAAGGCCGTTCGGCCAGGCTTACGGTCGTGAACAGGACGCCCGCCCTCCCACTCGTTTTTTTGTTATGTTGCGTTGGGGTGTTATCCACTTTTCGCAATAAGAAAAAAGGGGGAGGGGAAGGAGGGTCAGCGGAAGGCGCCGCGGAGGTATGGCGGCTGGTAGGGGGCTTCCTCGACCGGCACGTCCAGTTTGTGGGCGGCACGGAGCGGCCAATACGGGTCGCGCAGTGCAGCGCGGCCGATTTCCACGGCGTCGGCGGCGCCCGACTTCAGAATCTTCTTCGCCTGCTTCGGCTTGGTGATGAGCCCGACTGCGGTGGTGGGAATGCCCGCGCGACTGCGCACCTGTTCGGCGAACGGCACTTGGTAGTCGGGCTTCACCGGAATGGTCACGTCGGGAATCAATCCGCCTGTGGACACGTCAATCAGGTCCACGCCGTGGGCCTTCAGAATCTTAGCCAGTTCGACGGTCTGGTCAAGGTCCCAACCGCCTGCGGCCCAGTCGGTGGCGGAGACGCGCACCAGCACCGGCATGGTATCGGGCACGACGGAACGAATAGCATCCACGACTTCGACCAGCATGCGGACGCGATTGTCGAACGATCCGCCGTACTCGTCGTCACGCTCGTTGATGAGCGGGTCGAGGAACTGCGACAGCAAGTAGCCGTGCGCGGCATGGACTTCCACCGCGTCGAAGCCGATGTTCATGGCACGCCAGGCGGCGTCGCGGAACTGGTCCACGATGGTGTGGATCTCATCGACGCTCAGCGCGCGCGGACGAGCCAGGGAACCGTATGCGTTGGCGCTTGGGCAAACCGTCCGCCATCCGCCTTGCTCTTCCGGCACGCTCTGTCCATCGAAACCGATCGCGTGGCAGCCGGTGGAACCCTTGCGTCCGGCGTGGTTGAGCTGCACCGCCATCGTGGCACCCGCTGCCTTCGCGTCGGCCACGATCCAACGCCACGCATCCATCTGTCCGTCATCCCACAATCCCAGATCGCACGGCGAAATGCGGCCTTCCGACGCGACGGCGGTCGCTTCCATGATGATCATGCCGAAGCCGCCCATCGAACGCGAAACGTAATGCTGGTAGTGGAATGGCGTGGGCTTGCCGTCCTGCGCCAATGCGGAATACGTGTCCATTGGCGGCAGCCAGATGCGGTTGCGCACGGCGACGCCGCGCAACGTCATCGGATCGAACGGTTTGACCGTCTTGTTCTGCTTGCCGTTCTTCTTGTCTTCGCTCATTGTCATCTCTCTTATGAATCGTTGGTATCGCCTGAATCGTCGATATCCGCACCGCGTTCCCACGCGACGGGCATGGTACCGATTGCATTGTAAGCAGAACGCCCGCCGGTTGGGGCGGGCGTTCATGGACTGTTCACTTTGCCATGCGATTTACGCTCCGGTGACGTGGGCAGTCAGTGCGGTCAGTCAATGCGGGCAGTCGGCATGAATAGCCGACAATCGCAACTATTGATGCTGCTGGTCACTTTGCTGCTCAGCAGGCTGTTGCTGCGATTGCTGCTGCTGGCCTTGGTTGGTCTGCTGCTGGCTTTGCTGCTGACTGTTCTGCTGGCGCTGGTATTGGTACTGGTTGTATGTTCTGGTGGCGCCCTTCGAAACCGTGTACTTGTCGGCACCCTTTCCGTAATCGTTGTCGATCGGCGCGTTGATGGCGGCAAGATACGTGTTCATGAACTGCTTCCACGCCGGCGTTGCGATGTACATGCCGTACCAGGACGGGCGGTACACGCCGTTGATGGTCTTGTTGTCGAAGGTGTTGTTGATCGGGTCCTGCGCATCGGCGACCGCGACGAACGCCGCGACCTGGTTCGGCACGAAGCCTGCGGTGGCCATCACCGTGTTCTCGTTGGTGCCGGTCTTGGCGAAGGTCTTGCGATTGTTGTCAAGCTGCGTGGTCGACGCTTCGCCGCCAGGCTGCACGACACCTTGGTTCAGCGCGTAGGACACGGTCTGCGCGATGTCCGGGTCGATGGCCTGATGGCAGTTCGCGGACGGCACTTTCACCTTGCTGCCGCTGCGGTCGGTCACCTTGGTGATGGCGATCGGAGTGCATTCCACGCCGTTGGCGCCCATGGTGGCGTACACGTTGGCCATGGTCAACGGCGACGCCTGCACCGTACCGATGGTCATTGGCGGCTGGAACGAGTTAGCGGAGTAGATGTCGGACGCGTTGGAGATGGCGTTGTGGTAGCCCATCTCCTTGGCCGCGTCGGCGATCGCGCACAGACCGATGTTCGACGCCATCGAGGCCTGCGTGGTGTTGTGCGACTTGATCAGACCCTGCAGCGGGCTTTCCGGAGAGGTGGTGCCGCCGCCGGAATTCTGCACCCTCCACGGGCCGACGAAACCGTAGCCGTTGCAGTTGAACTTCGACGTGTCGTAGACGGTGGATGTGACGAGCGACTCGTTGATGGAGTGGCCTTTCTGCATCCACGCCACCATGTTGATGGGCTTCCAGGTGGAGCCGACGTTGAAGCCCATGCCGCCGCCGTCCTCCTGATCGACCATGTAGTTCATGGAGGTCTTGGTCTCGTCCGTTCGGGCGTCATCCGTGGCGTCGTAGGTTCGGTTGATGCCGAACGACAGGATTTCGCCGGTGCCCGGCTTCACGGCCGCTATCATCACTTCGAATCCGGACGGGTCGGTGGCCGGCACGGTGCTGTTCGCCGCCTGCATGGCCGCGTTGTTGGCGTTGCGGTCGAGCGTGGTGACGATCTTCAGACCGCCTTCCTTCAGCAGCTTCTCACGTGCCTCGTCATCCTTGCCGAACGCCTTGTTCTTCAGGATCTGGTTGACCACGTACGAGCAGAAGAAGCCGGTGTTTTCAATGGCCGACTGGCATCCGGAGCTCACGTCCTGCAGGTTCAGCGTGTCCTTCAACGGCGTGTTGATGGCGTCTTTGAATTCCTTTTCGGAGGTGATGTAGCCCTGGTCGTGCATCAGCTGCAGCACGATGTTGCGCTGGTGTTCGGCTTCCTTCTGGTTGGCTTCCACGGAAGGATCGAAGTTCTGCGGATTCTTGGTGATTGCCGCGATGGTCGCCGCCTGGGTCACGTTCAGTTCCGAAGCGGAGACGTTGAAGTAGCGTTTGGCGGCCATTTCCACGCCGCACAGGTTGTTGCGGCCGAACTGCGCGATGTTGAGGTAGCCCTGCAGGATCTCGGCTTTGGAGTATTTCTTTTCGATCTGCACCGAGATCAGCATCTCGCGTAGCTTGCGTGCCACGGTGTCTTCCGTCGCATGGTATTCGGCGATCGGATCGTCGTCTTCACGGGCTTGGGTGGACAGCACGTTCTTGACGTACTGCTGCGTCAGCGTGGAACCGCCCTGCTGGTCGCCGCCTCTGACGTAGGTTTGGAAGAACGCTCGGAACACGCCCTGCACGTCCACGCCGGTATGTTCGAAGAAGCGCTTGTCTTCACGGGCCACGACGGCCTGCTGCATGGCTTTGGAGATTTTCTTCAGCGGCACGACCTCGCGGTTCTGCGTATAGAATTCCGCGAAAGCGGTCTTGCCGTCGTTGAAATACATCGTCGAGCGTTGCGGAAGCGAGGTCACATCGAAATCGATGCCTTCGACCGCAAGGGACGGAATGACGGCTTTGGCCGCGTTATTGGCGGCGAACACAGCGGGCATAAAGAAAATACTCGTCACAACGCCGCCGCCCACGCATAACGTGATGTATGCGATTACCAATGCGAGCACACGTTGAACGGTAAGGGTCTTCTTCTTGGGCATGACGCCCATTCTAAAGTGGCGGGTCTACTAAACACATGCCCGTCAACGCATGTGCCGGAAGCCGTCACGGGTTTCTCACAAAACAGACAATTTCTTAGGAAAAGTTGGAAATCAGCCGAAAACCAGCCGAATGTCATCGTCTTGATCGGCGAATCAGCATGCCCGGCTGGTAGATGATGATGGACCGGCCTTCCCTGGCGATCCATCCGCGGTTAGCGAAATCCATCAACGCCTTGTTCACCGTTTCGCGTGAGGATCCGACGAGCTGCGCCATCTCCTCCTGTGTCAGATCGTGCGGCACCTTCAGGCCGGCTTCGACCGGTTCGCCGAATCGTGATGCCAGATTGAGCAGTGTTTTGGCGAGTCGTCCGGGAACGTCCATGAACACCAGATCGCAGATGCGTTCGTTGTTGCTGCGCATGCGATGCGCCAATACCTGCAGCATGTCCACGGCCACGCGCGGATGTTCGTCGAGCCAGTCGAACAGCGCGTCATGTTCCAGCCAGACCACACGCGTGCCGTTGGTCATCGCCACCGCCGAAGCGGTACGCGGTCCGCCATGCGGATCGAACACCGGAATCTCACCCAACACTTCGCCGTATGCGTGGATGCTCAGCAGCTGCACACGCTTGTCGGAGGATTGTCTGGTCAGTTTGACGCGGCCTTCCTCCAGCAGATACATGCGATGGTCGGTGTCTCCCTCGCGGAAGATGAAATCGCCCTTGTCGTATTCGGCATGCAGCAGATACGGCAGCAGTTCCCGGGCTTCTTCGGACGAAACCTGCTTGAACAGCGCGGTGTGCAGCAACGTCTCACGCTCATCGTCGAAACCACCAAAACCATTGATTCCGTTGGTTCCATTCGGGGTGACCATCGACGTGCCTCCGTTCCGACGTGCTTCTGCGTTTTCCGTTGTCGACATCCATGCCAACGCTCGTTAAGTCGGGCACCATCGACCATTCGGGCTACATTGTAACTCGAACGGCGGCGTCGACCAGTCGCGCCACTACCTCGTCTCGGCCCATGCCGGTTTGAGAGCGCATGGGATCGACATGTTTTGCCGCTGATTTCACCGCTTTGTCGGACATTTTCTCTCGTGAGATGTTCAACACGCGGGTCATCTTTTCCGCGTCGATGTCGTAGGCGAGCGTGACGTGGTGCAGAATCGCGCCGGGTCCGCCGTGGGTGGGCGCGAACCGGCGTTGCGCGGCGCCGCCGAGTTTGCCATATTGTGTGGCGATGTCGTTGAGTCCGGCGAATCGTACGTTGAGGCCGAGGGCGCGTAACGCTTCGACGAGCCAGTAGTCGCAGAGTTCGTAGGATTCCTCGACGCTCATGCCGTGGGCGAAGTCGAGTGGCGCGTACAGCGAGTAGGTGATGGTGTTGCCTGGTTCGATGAACATCGCTCCCCCGCCGGTGCAGCGGCGGACTATGTGGAATCCTTCGTCTTGCGCGGTGCGCACGTTGACTTCGTCTTCGAGCGACTGGAATCTGCCGATGACCACGGCCGGCTCGGCCCATTCCCAGAAACGCAGGGTGGGTTCGCGGGTTCCGGCAGCCACTTCGCGTGCCCATTCGACGTCGAGGTCCATTTGTTCCTGCGGTTTGCGGGGGTCGTCGTGCACGATGTTCGGTTTGAGTGCGCGCCAGCGTCGCGCGTATTCCGCCCAATTGCCGGTTTCGGCGATTTCGCCGGTTCCAACGGTTCCAGCGTTTTCGTCGCTTTCCGCGGTTCCAGTGTTTTCAATGTTTTTTGCGATTTCCGCGGTTTCTGCGGTTTCCATTGGGCTGGTATGCCGCCGAATGCGCAGGTCGTCGCGTGGTTCCACTTTCGTAACATCATTACCGCCGATACCGGCAATGCCATCGGCGCCATCGATGCCGTCAATCGCACGTTGAAAGGCGATGGCGATGCCACGCGCGCCCATGCCGACGATGCGCACGTCCGGATGGTGCAGCATCGTCCGTTCGACGGCGGCGGTCACGTCACGTTCGGAAACCATCGAACCGCTGAGGCAACGGGCCGCGCACTGTTCCAGCGCACATTCCATGGAATGCAAGAGATTCCGCGTTCCGGCATCGTCCCCGTCGAGGAAGAAATCGCCGTCGATATGGCATTCGATAACAGTCGATGATGCAGCCGGCCCAGCGTATGGAACCGTTTTCACGGCATTCGTATGAGCCGAATCAATATAGTCCGAATCGGCGTAATCCGAATCGGCATGAGAAAGCCGGACAGTCACTCCAACGAGTTTGCCGCCCGGCTGTTTGTAAAGTCCTCGAGTCATCAATCCTGCAGTTCGACGCCTTGAGCGTCACGGTGCCATTGCGAGCCGTAGTGGGAGCACAGAATCAGGATGCCTTCCACCAGTCCCCAGATGCCTGCGACGGCTGGGCCGATGATGAGAATCCAGCCGATGACGGTCAGCAGCAGCTGCGCCACGGCCTTGCCGGTGTTGCCCAAGTAGAAGTTGTGCACGCCGAAGCAGCCCAGGAAGATGCCAAGCAGACCGGCTGCCAGTTTCGACTTCTGGGCGTATCCGGCCGGTGCGACGGGCTGGCCGTATGCCGGCTGCTGCGCGTAGGCGGGCTGGGTATAGGCGGATTGGTTGTAAGACGGGGCCGCGTAGCCTTGCTGTCCGTAGTTCGCTTGGTTGTAATCCGGCTGGGCGTAAGCGTTGTTGGGGTCATACGCCGGGGCTGCCGGCTGACCGTACGACGGCTGCGCAGATTGGGCAGGCTGGGACGGCTGGCCATACTGACCATACTGGTTGTACGATGCGGCGTTCGGATCATATACCGGAGCAGCGGGCGTGGCCGGCTGAGCCGGCTGGGTATAGACGGGAGCCGTACCGTATGCCGGGGCCGGAGTCGCCGGCTGACCGTATGACGGCTGAGCGGTCTGGGCCGACTGTGCGGTCTGGCCATACTGACTGTATGCGGAAGCGTTCGGATCGTACGCCGGAACGGCAGGATCGGCCGGCTGAGCGGGCTGAGTGTATGCGGCGGAGTTCTGATCGTATGCGGGGGTTTCCGGCTGCGACTCCGGATGGTTCATCTGCGCATCGTTCTGTTGTGGAATGTACGGTTGGTTGTAGTCGGCCTGGGCTGCGTTATCCGACGTTGGATTGTTGACTTGACCGGCACCATTGAAATCGGCGTTGTTATCACTCATGCCTCAACAATATCCCAAGGTTTGCCCGTCATCGGGCGTTTACCACTGGCACGAACCTCGAAAAACCCCTGAAAAATCCCCTGATTATGCGAAGACGCCCACCGTTCCAAGGAAAACCTTGTTTCGGCAGGCGTCTCACCAAATGGAACATCCAAATGGAATGTCAGCGAATGCCAATCACATGCGGGCCAGGATGTCGTGCCCCACTTCGTCGGTAGAACGCGTGGTGGAGCCAAGCTCTTCGATGTCCGCTTCGACGGCGGCATCGATCTTGGCCGCGGCATCGTCGAAGCCGAGGTGGCGCAGCAGCATGGCGGCGGACAGGATGGCTGCGGTCGGGTTGGCCTTGTTCTGGCCGGCGATGTCCGGAGCGGAACCGTGGATCGGCTCGAACATGGACGGATACTCGTTGGACGCGTTGATGCAGCCCGAAGCGGAGTAGCCGACGCCACCGACCACGGCACCGGCCTCGTCGGTGATGATGTCGCCGAAGAGGTTGTCGGTCAGGATCACGTCGAAGCGGGACGGGTTGGACACCAGGAAGATGGTGGTCGCGTCGATGTGCAGGTAGTCGTGGGAGACTCCCGGATATTCCTCAGCCACCTTGTCGACGATGCGCTGCCACATGTCGCCGGCGTTAACGAGCACGTTCTTCTTGTGCACGAGGGTCACATGCTTCCTGCGCTTCATGGCCAGCTGGAAGGCGTAACGCACCACACGTTCCACGCCGTAGGCGGTGTTGATGGAAACTTCGGTGGCCACCTCGTTCGGGGTGCCACGGCGAACCGCTCCGCCGGCGCCGCAGTACAGGCCTTCGGTGCCTTCACGCACCACGACGAAGTCGATATCACCCGGGTTGGCGAGCGGGGAGGTCACGCCCTTGTACAGCTTGGACGGACGCAGGTTGACGTACTGGTCGAGATCGAAACGGAGCTTGAGCAGCAGGCCACGTTCGAGAATGCCGGCCTTGATGCGCGGATCGCCGACGGCGCCCAGCAGAATCGCATCGGTCTTCTTGATACGGTCCTCTTCCTCCTCGGGGAGGATCGCGCCGTCACGCAGATAACGCTCGGCGCCAAGATCGAAATTCTCGTAATCGAATTCGGCAACGCCCTCGGCCGCCTTCTCCAGAGCCTTCTGAGCCCACGGAGTCACTTCCTTGCCAATGCCATCGCCCGGAATGACGGCGATGGTGTACTTCTTTGCAGAATCACTCATAGCACGCGACTCTAGTCAACGAATCAGCACGTGGACTTAAAACGCTCAACTAGTGGACATTCCTTGCCGCGTTCATGTGCGAATACGGTTTCACCCGGCTTCAAACGCCACGAACAACGAACGATCCAATGATCCGGACGCAACAATCCATACACCGTACATGAAAAAGGGGGCCGACCTGAAGGCCGACCCCACCCTTGGATTCCAACACTCAGCGAACGCTCTTGGGTTTCACATAATCCTCGGCGACGGAACCGAAATTCGTGCCCGAGAATTTGCCCGATTGTCTCACTATGGCATCGAACGCTGCCAACCCGTTCAATCCCGTGTAGGAATCGGAATACGCGCCGGAATAGCTCGTCGAAGATCCCGTCGAACCGGACGATTCCGGCTTCACTACCCTGTTCTCCCGCGACCACAACGCATACAGCGTGCCGTCGCGATCGATGGGCATCAACGATTTCCCGGACGAATCAAAGGAGACCACGCTGACTGCGAGCGCGTCGTCTTTCACCGTGCTCCACCCTTCGAAGGTGTAGCCGTCAAGCTGAGGCTCGTTGGCGATGTCCGCCGTGGGCGAGACCAGCGAATCACCGTCGTAGACTTTCCGCTCGGCGTACAGGGTCTTCGCATCCTTGCCGGCGGGCGCATGCCCTCCGTTCAGATCGAAGGTTATGGTCCACTGGTGCGCGGTGCGCACCCACTGCGCGGTCAGGGTGATGTCGCCGGTCACCTTCGAGCCGAAATCGTAGCTTTTGCCGTCATACTGCCAGCCGGTGAACCGGCAGTCGTCGCGTGTCGGCGACGGATCAGGCGCAACGGCCACTCCTCCATCGTCCACGGTCTGGCTGTTCACGGCACTGCCGCCGGCCGTGTCGAAGGTGACCGTCCATGTCTTGACCCACTTGGCATACAAGGTCATGTCGGCGGTTACGGCGGTGCCAGCATCATAGTCCGTCTTCCGCTGTTCGTCGCTGGTCAATCCTGCGAAACGATATCCACCGCGGGAAGGAGCGGAATCGGGGATCGTAAGCTTCTCCCCTTCCTTGACGAACAACGTCATATCCTGCGGCAGGTCCGACGAATAATCGTCGCCGTCATTCAAATGAATGGTGACGGTATGGTACGTCGCGCCCGCATCATCCCACTTGGCATACAGCGTGATACCGCCGGTGACGGGCATGCCGAAACCGTACGGCGTGGTGCCGGCCGCATCCGTGGTCCAGCCGACGAACGTGTATCCGTCACGGGTCGGTGTGGCAGGTTGCGTCGCGTAACCACCGTACGCAACCTGTTGCGCATCGACCGCGCTGCCGCCTTGCGAGTCGAAGGTCACGGCGTACATGTTCGGCGTCCACTTCGCATACAAGGTCACATCATCGTTCACCGCAGCCGTGAAATCGTATTCGCTACCCGAAGTGTCGGCGCTAGTATACCATCCCGCGAACGCGTATCCCACGCGCTCAGGATTTTCCGGTCGTACGGCCGATTTCCCTGTTTGCACCTGTTGTGCGGCGATCTCGCTGCCGCCTTGGACGTCGAAGGTCACGGTTTTCGCTTCCGTCCACTGCGCATACAACGTTATCGGCGCGCTCACCGTGGTGGCGAAATCATACTCATGTTCACCGGCCACGTCCGTGGTCCACTTCGAGAACACGTAGCCGTCGCGAGTAGGCGTTTCGGGAACGCTCGCAGTGCCTCCGATGGCGACCGCCTGTGCGGGAACGCTGCTGCCGCCTTGGGTGTCGAAGGTTATTCCGGCCACGTTCACCGGATGCGTGTACACGGTCGGATCCCCGCTGACGATCCAGAATTCCGCGACGCCGTTTTCCACGTTTCCCGCGGTCATGCTGATCACGGATTCCGGAATCTCGCGATCGTTGTCGTCGCAGTCCTTGCCGGTCCATGATGAGCCACCGTTGCGAATGATGAACCATGGGTTGCGCACGCCTTTGGCTGTCTGGCTCAGCGTGTATTCCGCGACCTCGCCGAATTCGTCATGGGAGGTGAATTCCTGGGATTCGCCGCTGGTGCTTTCCGCATACCAAGACCACAGATCCCAGCCTTTCCACGCGTCGGATTCCATGCTGTATTCCTGATAATTGCCGTCGGGACGGTAATAATGCAGTTTGATGGTCAGGTTTTTCGGATTTTTGATGTCATTCGGCTGCGGTGTCGCCGAGGGAGACGCTTTTTCCGAGGATCGGTCGGAAGCGGTATCGGGTTGCGCGCCGTCCACCCACGCTTCGATGGCACCGCTCACATGCGCGTCACCGAATTTGGCGAGTTTCCACACGCTCGCCTCATATTGTTCGACGGTTCCCGCGGACGCTCCAGTCGCATCGGCACCATCCACGATTCTGAAATGCACTGTTGCCAGATCGCCGTCCAGTTCGCCGCTGGCTTTCCTGCCGTATTGCGTTGGCGTGCTTTCGAATGGAATATACGTGGCGCTTTCCATGTCGTCGCCGTTCCACACCTTCACGCCGGATGCGTTCTCACCGACGCCGGAGACGGAACGGAAGTTGACGGTCACTTTGGTTTTCGCCGCATGGTTGCGCGTGTAGGGCACGCCCGTCTGCTGCCGGTGCCCGCTGACGTTGATCATAGTGGCGCCGACCTGTGCCGTATATTCCGTTCCCCGCTTGCCCCCGTTCCAGTCCGTGGAGTCAGATTCCCCGGATTGTGTGGATGCGAAATGGTATTTCACCGCGCTTAGGTTGGCCCCTTCCGGCAGATCGGCCTTATACCAGCCTGCCGCATTCGTGGAATCGGCTACATCGACCGCGCTCATCGCAATGCTACCGCTGCCGTTGTCGGACGTGTAACGCACATACACCTGCCCGTCCCACGATTCGTCGGGCTTGTAGTAGATGGTGAGGGTTTTGTCACCTATCAGCGAACTGTTCGGCGAATCCTTGTATTGCGGAGCGTAGGTGCCGCTAGGTTCCGTGGTTTCCGTCCACGCGCCCTTGACCGCACCGGCATAGATGGCAATGGCGCTTCGTTTGCCGATGGTCGCTTTGGCGTGACCGCCGCTGACGGTCACGGTTTGCGAGCAGGTGCGGGAAGCGTACACGTTGCAGTATTCCCCGTCCGGCAACGATGTCGTATAGTCGACGTCATGCTCCTGCAGGGTGTTGTTCAATGCGAGCAGACCCTTGCTTTTCCCGTTGGCGTCAACCCTTTCGAAGGCGATGTCGTTGGATCCGGATTCCTGCCAGTTGCTTACGCTGGTGCCGTTCACGGCATTATGGAATTTGATCATGCCTCGGATTGACGTCCACCGCTGTTGGCAGTTCCAATCGCCATACTCCATCTGCGTTGGGTCCTTTTGCGTGGAGCACACGTCGTCCATGCTGATTTTCGGCACGGTGGTGTCAGTCGAATCCTTGACGCCGTCATCATATTGGGTGCTTTCATTGAATGCGTAGTCTGAAAGGATCTTCGGATGCCCGTAGTCGTACCCGAGCATGAACGCGTTGGCGAGCTCGTATCGGGCGCCGGAAACGGGTTTGAGCGTTTCCGAACCGCGTGCGGTATCCCAGTTGGACACGAATACGGTGGCATTATCGGCGTCGTCGAGCAGATCGCTGGTGATGTTCTTCAAATTGGTGATGGATCCGTTGAAATCCTTCAACAATGAGTACGCGTACGAGAATTCGGTGACCTGTCCGTTCTTTTCGTATCGTTCCGGCGCGAATTTTTCGGATTCTCCATTATGGTAGATGACTTCCTGCGACCATGGGAAGCTTTGTTCGTCCGTAATGCCCGCTTTGGTCATGAACTTGCGTTTGATGGATGCGATGTCGTTGGGATCCATATGTTTTGCGGAGTCGATGCGGAATCCGCGTACGCCGTCTTCCCATAGGTGCGCCAAGTATTCGGCTTGGATGTTTTGCACGCGGTCGCTGCCGGTGTTGATGTCCCACATGGTCGACAGTCGGCAGTTCCACACTTCGTCGGCGTTGGTGTAGTCGGAGATGTTGTCTGACACGTTCGACTTGCAGGTGTGGAAGTCGCCGCTGGGAAGGCCGTATTGGTGGTTGTTGCCGCTTTCCTCATACTGGTAGATGCCGATTCCCGGGTATCGTCCGTATGATCCGTTGTATTCGGTTCCGGCCACGCCATACTGGTCGTCAACCCATGACACGTCATGTCCGGTGGTGTGGTTGAGCACCATGTCGGCCACGATTTGCACGCCAGCCGCGTCGCATTGGCTGATCATGGTTTTGAACTCGTCTTCCGTACCGAAACGCGAGTCGAGTTTGTAGCTGACCGGCTGGTAGACGGTCCACCATTGCGTGCCTTGGATGGATTCCTGCGGCGGGGAGACCTGCACGTATTTCACGCCTTCCGGACCATAGGTTTTCGTGCATTCGTCGCCAATCGTCTTCCATGATTGCTGGAATGCGATCATGGTCACGTCAGTGGCTGCCGGATTGGTCGGATCGTCATTGCCAAAAGCCACCGATTGCGCGCTGAGCCCCGCGAGGGAAAGCGCCAGGCCAAGTGCCGCGGCCGCGATGCGGCGCACCGAACGCATGCCGGTATGTCGTGCAGCCGCGTGACGGGCCATGCGGTAATCCATCCGATTCCCCTGTTTCGCTCCGTGACGCCTCATCGCGCGTCTCCTTCCTTGTTGGTCTTGTTACGTTTGGCGATGCCGTAGCCCATGCCGATCATGCCGAGCGCCACTACCGCGAGAAGTGTGCCGTAGCACCATCGTTGCCCGCCCGTGGAGGGAAGCACGATGGAGATGGTGTTGGTGATGGTGGAGATTCCGGTTTTTCGGTCATCGCTGATGACCGGCTGGCAGTAGCCGTCCACTCCGCTGATCGCTTCGCCCTTTTCGTTGGTTTCCTTCACCGTGTACACCTTGTTTTCATCTAGGTCGGTGAACGTGTATTGCCAGTTGTTGCCGTCGCTCAACGCCACCGTCTTGCCGGTGGATTGGCCGTTCGCATACAACGTCGCATATACCGCTTTCGGACGTTTGCTGCTGTCGCCGTAGTCCTTCCACACTTTATGCACGCTGTGGCTGGTATGCCCCGGCGTGTAGGTGTTGGTCAGCGTGTACGCCCAGGATTCCGCATTCTGACCGCTTTCGCTTGTTTCATCCGCCTTGTCGGATTCGCCCGACTCGTTGGCCTTGCCCTCGGCGCCGTCAGCCGCAGCGACTTTGCCTCCGGTGAGCGTCGGCGTGTAGTTCTTCACGGCCTCTTCGGTCACCGAATACTGAATTTCCTTGCCCTTGTAGTATTTGGGCAGGTTCGTGAAGGTGTAGGTCCACGTGTTCGCGCTCACCTCTTGCGAAGTGGTCGCTTCGCTTGTTCCGTCAGCCCCGTTGACGTTGGCCGTGGTGGCCTGCGTCGCTTTGGCGTTCTCCGAGGTCAGCACCATGCAGCTCACACCCCATGGATTCGTGCCATCCGTCGCGCCGGTGTTCTTGCACTCGCTGTTGTGTTGCGGTGAGGGCCATCCGGGCAGCGTCTGGTTCTTCGCATCGGTCCACACGCTGGAAAGCACCCAGATCGTGGCCTTGTCGCCCGGCCGTTTCACATTGCTGGGCGCATCAGTGTCATCCCACGTCTTGTCCACGCTCAATGTCGTGGTTTCGGGCGTATGCGTGTTGGTCACATCGAACGCGCAGGATTTGACCGTGCTCGTCACCGCACAGCGTGTTTCCGTACCGCCGGCGAGCGTCACGTCGCTTGCCGTATAGCCATCTACGGATTCCTCGGTTACCGTATACGTGTACGGATTGTTGTACAGGTTCTGCTTGGGAAGACCTTCGAACGTCCACGATTGCGTGTTGCTGCCGTTGGTTCGCACGGTTTGCACCACCAATTGTTCGGTCACGTCTTCCGTTTCGTCGGTACTGCCGCTCTTCGGCTGTTTGCTGGTTCCCCAAATATGGAAGGTCAGCGTCTTCGGCCGTTTGCCATCGTTGTCATCCTGATCGTTCCACGTTTTGTTCACCGTGATGCTTGCCGTTTCCGGCTCCCGAATGTTCAATACCGTGAATTCGGCGCCGTCGATGTACGGACGTTTGATCACGGAAACGCGGTATTCCTTACCTGTGAGCTCTTGGGTCAGTTCCTCGTCAACCGTGTAGTTGTACCTGTTGCCGTCCGCATCATATCGGGGCAGATCGGTCCACGTGTACGTCCAGTCGCTGGTGTTCTTGTTGTCCAACGTCCGCGTGTACTTCGCATCTTGCAGCTGCTTGGAGTTGCGCAGCAGGTGGAATGTCACCGATGTCGGACGCTCCGAATAGTTATGGTCGGACCAGATTTTGCGCACGCGCACCATGGTCGTATCCACGCGATCCTCGACGCGGATGGTGTTGCCATCCACCAGCTTGCCGTCCACGTATGCTTCGCCGCGGGAAATGGTGAAGTTGACCGCGTTCGCCTTTTCATACCCGACCGGCGCCTTGGTTTCGGTGAGCTTGTAGACGCCGTCCTGCAGCTGGAATTGTTTCGGCAGTCCGCCGCCGCTGGTCCAGGTGATCTCGTCGATCGTCTTGCCTTCGAAAGTTTTGCCGGTTATGGAGAATTCCGCTCCAGCCAGCTCGGCACCGCCGCCGACCTTGGTTTTGGAGAACAGGATGCCGCTTTTGCCCGGCTTGTCTTTCATGACGACGGTATTGGAATCCTGCTTCTTACCGTCGATGGTCACGCTGCCGTCGAGCCCGACGCTGAATACGATGTCATCCGCGGTTTCATAGCCGTCCGGCGCCACCTTTTCACGCAGGGTGTAGGTGCCGGGTAGCAGGGTGAGTTCGCCGGGTTCGCCGCCTTTGCTGGTCCAGGTGATCTCGTCGATCGCCTTGCCATCCAAGGTGGTGCCGGTGATGCTCATCTGCGCGCCGTCGATATTGGTGATGCCACTGGTGAGACTGTTTTTATTGACGGTCACCTGATGCGTCCGGTACTGGTCGGTCATCACGATGGTATTGTCCTGCACGTCGGCATATGTGCCATCGGTTTGCTTGATCTACACGCTGAGCTTGCCGGTGACGGCGTCGCTCACGACTTTGAATTCGACCGGATCCGCTACCAGATAACCATCCGGCGCCTTGGTTTCGGTCAAGGTGTAGGTGCCGGGCTTGAGCTTGATGCTCTTCGACTTATCCCGCTCACTTGCCAAGGTCTGCGTTTTGAATTCGGTGCCATCATTCAGCGTACCGGTGAGGCGCATGGTGGCACCTGCGATCTCCGTACCCTTGAGGTCCTGCTTGGAGAACCACACCTCCTCGTTTTCGGGGTGGTGCGTGTTGGTGATGGCGAAACCTTGGGTTTGCGAGCCGGTGATGTGCGTGGTGTAGCCGCTCACCGTATCTTCGCGTATGGTATACACGATCTTCTTGCCATCCTCGTAGACGGGCAGATTGGTGAACGCGCTGTCGTTCCGCCAGTTTCCAACCGCATCGAGTGTCACGCTTTGATCGGTTTCCTCTCCGTTTTTCAACAGATGCACGGTTACGCTGTCAGGGCGCTTCTGGTCCTGGTTGTCGGCGTCGTCCCATGCTTTTTCAACGCCGATCGACGTGGTTTCGGGCGTGTGCGTGTTGGTGCATTGTTCGGTGGCAGCCGAACCGTCGGTGTTGTATTGCACGTCAGCGCATTGCGAGTCGTACCCGCCCAGCGTCGTGGTTTCGACGGCCATGTAGGCCGCGGTTTTGCCGTCGACTTTCACCGGCAGTCCCGTCCATTGCACGTTATCGTTCTTGTCGGGATTGAGTATGCGGCTTTGCCCGTCGACTTTCGTATAATCGGCATCGCCGTCGGTCTTGCGGTACAAATCGAAGGTGACGGATGCACGTTTGCCGTCCTGGTTGTTATTGTCGTTCCATGTTTTCGTAACAGTCAACGACGTGGTTTTCGGTGCGTCCTCCGCCTGCACGTGACCGATGCCGTCGCTACCGGTCACATTTTTGCCGTCGACGGTGATGGTGCCGTCTTCGCCGACCAGAATGATGATCGGATCCATGACTTGGTATCCGTCCGGTGCGTTGGCTTCGGTCAGCTTGTACCGTCCGGGCAGGAGTTCGAGCGTTTTCGTCTCGCTGCCGGAGGTGGTCCATGTCCAATCGGATTCCACCTGCGACGATCCGACACGAGTCAGCTGCATGGTGGCACCGTCGACGGGTACACCGGCATTCGCCGCATCCACCTTTGTGAATTGCACCTTGAACTTCGTTTTGTGGTCGTTGCTGCAGTTCCAACGGTAGTTACCCAATGTGGTCGTCTTGCCGTCGCTGTCTTTGGCTACGGCGACGATCAATTTGCCGCTTTGCCCGTCTACGGTAACGGTTTTGTTGTCGTATCGTCCGTCGTATGCACCAGCAGCGGTCTGCGCGTCATGTCCGGGGAATATCACATAGAGCGGAGCGGATTTCTCGTATTGCGAATCAGTGCTGCCGGGCACTTTGCCGTCCGGACCTGTCAGCTCGGTGACCTTATATACGGTGTCGTAGTCCAGCTGCAGTCGGTCGGACAGTCCGTTGGATGCTCCTGTGGTCAGCTGCTTGGTGATTTCTTTGCCAACCGTACCATTGCAGGTGCCGTCGGCATCGGCCGTAGACGACACGAAGTTGCATCCGGTGACGCTTTCCACTTTGAAGGTGGCGCTGCCCGCCGGCTTGCCGAGATCGCCATCCGCGTACTTGTAGATCTGCAGTGTGCTCTGGTCGTATTTCATGCCGCCTTTGCTCTGCTGTACGGTTCCGGTGATTGTGTTCTGCGAGGTTCCGCCGTTGTTCTCATACCCGGCGAGCACGATTTTGTTGCCGCCCAGCGATCCGAAGCTTTCGCCTGGTTTGAGCTGCACCGCGGCCGTGTAGGTGATGGTGCATGCACGGGCGTCGGGAATGGAGAACACTAGTTCGCGGGTCTGCGGATTGTATGACCATGTTGCACCGTTGATGGCGGTTCCATTGTCGGAGTCCATGATCGACACGCTGTTGGCGTTGAGGTCGAGTGCCTGACCCATGGTGTCGGTCAGAGTGAGGTTGTTGCCTTTGTTAAGCGTGTCCGCATTCGGGTTGACTTTGACCGTGTAGTTCACGTTCGGCGCGGTCGTGGCATCGTATTTGCCGTTTTTGTCAAGAAGTTTCGGCTTGCTCGCGCCCACTGTGGCGGAAGCGTCGCCTCCGGCACTGCCATCAATGTCGATGTGCGCCTTGTTCTCGTAATTTCCCCAATCAGGTGCGGTGATCGGGTCGATGCTCGTCTCATACACGATGAGCACACCAGCCGAGGTCTTCGCCTGGCTGAACGCCGGGGTACCCTTGGCTATGGTGAAGGTCACCGTGCCGTCGCCGTTGTCTTTGGCGCTCACTCCGGACAGCATTTTTGTGGTGCTGGAAGCGTCGAAGATCTTCAACGATTTCGCGTCGTACCGCGTGTGGACGGGCAACGTATCGGTCACCACGATGTTTTCGGCGTCCGACATCACGTCATGCACTTTGATGCGCCAGCGGATCACGCCTTTGGAGTTGGCGGTGTAGCCGTACCCGTATTGGTCCCAATACTGGTTGGCGTCTTCCTTGCCGAGCACGTCGCCGCGATGCTGGTGTTTCGCCGTGGAGGTTTTGTTCAATGCCGAAGCTCGGTTCCACACGGTTTCGTCGGTCACACCGTCGTTGACGGTGGACTGGTATTGCACGTACACCGTAGTGCCTTTGGGCAATGATGCGAACACGATGGTGAATCCCCTATCGGTGGCCTCTGTCGTGTATCCGCCCGCGTATTGCTGCGTCAGGGCGGCGTCGGTGTACACTTTAATGCTGTCTTTCACCAAGGTTTGCTTGGATCCCAGATCCTTGCCGCTGTCGTCCACATCCAGCTTGTCGGTCAGTTCGGCGTTGGTGAGGTCTTCCAAGGCTTTCATGCTGGTCACCCACGTCAGGTTCTTCGCTTCGGATGCCGGCGACGTGCATGTTTTCTTCAGTTCGACCGCGTCCGTGCCGAGTTGAGGTTCGGCCGTGGCTGTTTTGCCGGTTCCATCCTGAGGTTTTACGGTGACTTCGTTCTTGTATTTCTGGTGTTCGCCGCTTCCTTCGACCGGCACGTTTTTCGCTTCGGTCCAATACTGGATTTGGAAATGGTCGTAGCCGCCGGAGGGCAGGGTCACGGTGCCTGCTACGAGATCGCTCCAGCTAAGTTTGATGTAATGCTGCGGATTGTACGGGTCGTCGTCCGTATATGCGCCGGGCGAGCCGGTCGGACACACGGATTTCCAGTCGCCGCTGTTGTAGCAGCTGAGCACCAGATCTCCGGTCGGTTCCTTGAGGTTGTTCTTGTCGAGCAGATCTTTGACGGTGGCTCCGTCGACGGATTGGCCTTCGCCAGCGCCGATGGTGATGTTCCAAGTGAAGCCTTGCGTGCCATTTTCGTCTTTTGCTGCGGTTGCGCTTTTGTTCACATACCAGTCGCTGTAGTTGAACCAGATGGAGTTGCTGGTTTCCTTCTTGTTGACGTCTTCGTTGCTGGAATAGGTCACCTTGTTTTTGTTTTCGGTGGCATTGCTGCAATTGCCGGCCTCGCGGCATGCCTTGATGACGCTGTCTTTGTCGGCGTTCACCGAGTAGCGCACGTATAGTTTCTCACCGTCGCCCATGGAGCCGATGGTGACGTTGAAATTATGGTCGTCGGTTTTGGAGGATTGCCATGCGCCCGTGTATTCGTTCTTGCAGTCGGCGTCGGTGTAGATGTGCACGGATCCGTCCACGAAGGTCAGCAGGCCGCCCATGGTGTCGTCTATGGTCACGCCGGTGTTCGTGCCTGTAGAGGTCACTTCCAAAACGAAATCGTAGGTGGATGCGTCGGAAGTGGAGATTGCCGGGCGTTTGACCACGTTGACGCTGTGTTTGCCCTCCACGTTCACGGTGATGGTGCCATATCCGGGGAAGGTAAAGCTGGTATCGCCGCCAGCCGAACCACCGGTTTTGTTCGAGGTGATGGTTCCGTCAGTGGTCACGAACGCTTCGATGTTGGACCCCGCCGATTCGCCGCGGGTGTAGGTGTCCACCATTTTGTCGCCGTCGATGGTGTAGTAGCCGACCACGTCGCCACCGTTGTAGATCGGGTATTTCTCGTTCGATTTGTATTCCAGATTGCCGGGAAGGTCGTAGACGAAGGTGTCGCCCTCGTTGATTTTGACGTCGTTCGGCACTTTCCAATGCAGTTCGGTGCGGATCTGATCACCGTAGTTGACTTGCATGCCGGAAATGTACGGCTTCCACGTCTTGCCTCCGTCGGAACTGATTTCGAAGGAGGTGTCGTCCTTGTCAACCCAACCGAGATCGCTGATATTGTATTCCTCAGCATACGCACGTTGCGGCGCTGCGATCACACTTGCGAAGATCATCGCAACGATTGCCACCAACGCGGCAATCGTTGTCATTCCATGCCGCTCACTTACGGCTTTATGCATGCCTGCCATTCTTCCCCCTGGTCGCAATGCAATCTAGTCGGTTTTACCCGTAAACCTACTATTTCTCTGGACCTTACGAGACCACCCCGCACAGACAATGAAACACTCTGAAAACGGGTGCAAGCATGACCTTATAAAAGGTTTAACATGCCGTCAAAAGTTGAAAAAACGTTTGACGGAACACCCCTAAATCGGAGGATTCTGCAAGAAACGCCGAAAACAATCACCCGACCTGTTTCAATGTTTCATGAAACAAACTGCAAATGGAAGCGTTTGCAAAACGGGGTGCGCCATACGGTGCACCCCGTCACATAACAACAGACCGTTCCGAAACCGACCTCATCCGAACATGAAAGGTCCCACAAACCGGATCAATGCGTGATACCCATCATCGAAAGACACCAAGCATTCTCATAGGAGATCTCCTCCCACTGCTTGTACCTTCCAGACGTACCCCCATGACCAGCCTCAACCTCAATCTTCGCCACGGCGTCCACACCGGCATGCTGCAGCCGGGCCAGCCATTTCATCGGCTCCACATACAGCACGCGGATGTCGTTCATGGATGTGGTAATGAAAATTTTCGGAAAAACGGCAGTTCTTTCGTCATTTTCACTATCTGGCGCATTCTCGTATGGCGTGTACGACTTCATATACGCGTACACATCCGCGTCGTGCAGCGGATCGCCCCACTCGTCCCATTCGGTGACGGTCAGCGGCAGCGAAGGATCAAGGATCGAGGTCAGCGAGATCCAGAACGGCACCCCGGTGCGGTGCCAGTTGTGCTTAATCGCCAGGG
>OGZV01001587.1_pt1 | contig 20399 bp, 19 predicted proteins | sample 1576861 | NCBI WGS metagenome assembly OGZV01 (sample SAMEA3541501, study PRJEB24748) | human gut metagenome | biome: human gut; feature: human-associated habitat; material: faeces | place: China | collected 2012
CGAGAAAAGGTAAAAACTATTATTGAAATAATTCTTTAATTAGAGTAAAAACGCAACAAATCATAATTAATTTTCTGACACCCGCTGCATCCGCTCCGCAGACGTATCGATCATCACCACATTGTGATCTTCCCGGACAAGCTGCTCCGCCAGCGTCGTACCAACCTTGCCGCATCCGATAATGATTATATCCATAGTTTCCTCCGTTATTTTCTGTTTATCCGCCATACCGATACAGATTTATATACAAAATAAAAAATGTGCCTTAACACTTTCCTATGACGGAAAAAGGGTGCCTGAAAACCGCGCCCTAATCCATACGGAATTATTATAACACCTTCTGCGAGTTTTTGAAATATAAATTGTGTTAAGAGGGGATTTTGTGGGCGTTTTGAATATATTTGTCTCTTTCGGTCCCAAAAGTGCCTACCCGTGTACAGTAACTTTCCTCCCTTTTTGGCAAGATAAATTTCTTGACTTTTTCAGAAAAAACAGTATACTTAATATATATTTGCAGATATGGTTCATCGGTAGAACGCTAGCTTCCCAAGCTGGAAAGGCGGGTTCGATTCCCGTTATCTGCTTTTTTTGACGGATGCGGAAACCCTTGTAAATGCTGGATTTTTCCTTTATTTACAAGGGTTTCCGGTGTTTTTGGAGCATCTACCACGAAAGCATATTTCAGTATAAAGAACCCCTTTTTCTGGGGAAATATCACACGAAAAAGGGCTGTTTTTCCTTTATTTTCAAGGAATGACAGCCCCTTATTATGCGCTTATATTGTGTTTTTCATCATATTTTATCGTATATGTCCGTCCTCTGCTATCCGATCTGCGGTAATCATCCAGCCATCCGAATCAAACGCATACGCCTGCCCGTCAATCTGGCAGACTGCATCGTGCCGGTAGGTGTACCCACTCAGCAGATACCACCAGCGCCCGTCCTGGCACACCCAGCCAGTAAGATACTTGCCAGACACCCAGCCGTCCGCAGTCTGGATCCACGGTGCTCCGCTGACAAAACACTTCCGGATCGGCTGCACCTGCTGATCCTTACTGTATCGCTTGCCAGAGTCAGCACCTGCCGGAGCTGTCCGGATGATGAGTGAGGACGCAGTGATGCTCAAGCCGTGTGCGCCGCTCTTGATGTCCTTGAGATCCGCCGCTCCGGCATCGCTGTCGGCTTTGACTGTCGCTACATCCATTTTAGGCCAGGTCTTTTTAAACGCCTCAAAGGTGCCGTAACGCTGTTTAAGAATATTGGTGCCGCTGCCCCAGTCCGGCAGATAAAGATGTGGCTTGTCTACGATGCTACGCCAGTCTCCGCCCCAGGCAAGTCCTAAAGCTTTTGCCAGCTCTGCGGCCTTTTTAAACATACCTGTGCTGTCATTGTAGGCATCGTCTGACACGCTGCCATCGCCGTCCACATCCATCTTAAGATAAAAATCAAAAGCAACCCCCCACTGATGCTGACTGCTATAGCTACTGCCTTTGGCATTGGTTACAATGTTGCCAGGCTTGGTACGTCCTTGCGCGTACAGAGCGTCCTGCTCCGCCACCGTCCGCAGTGTCTCTCCGATGGCTACTGTGATACCCTCGGTCGCACAGGCTTTGATCCAGGCGGACGCAATGCGCTGGAGACGCGGATGGCATAATGTGATATCTCTCATAGATTTGTCCTCTTTTCTTTATGATATGAAAAAATATGAAATTTTGTTTTCCGGGGTATCTTGCAAAGAATTTTCGCATATGCTATAATGCCGATAGGCTAAGAGATAGTAGTTGTCCATCACAGGCAACGACAAAACCCCCAAGGATCGCGACTCCTTGGGGGTTTTTATTCCTACTATCGGCTTTCGTCGATTTTCCCCTATTGTTGCGATGTCGCAACGGCAGCCACGCCCCGAACTGCCGCGGGAGATAGTCGGATCGCCTCCTTCTACTCTTCTTTTCCTGACTGCTTAAAAATCTGGTTTACATACGTAGACAATCCCGCCACAAGGACGCCCTGTGTAAGTGCCGTGAAAACTGCCAGCGCGATATCCTGACCACTGCCGCAGGCACAGGTGGCGAACACATAGATGGCACAAATCGCAACGCCAATCAGCCCATTAATGAGTGGGATGTATTTGTCTTTCACTGTCTCACTCTGCTTCAGCCACATCCCAATAAAGTACAGCACTACTGCTACCACAAGTAATTCCGGCTTTACATAATCTTTAATCTGCATACCTTATCCCTCCATCTGCTTTTCCAAATCTGCGATCCGATGGTTTGCCACCCGGATCTGTTTCTGCATCACTGCCTCGGTCTCCTCTAATTTATATGTACGCTCAATTACTGTATGAAAGCAATTATGAATGATGAAGTCATGGAACGACTGATTGATACGCTGATGGAGTTGCAGAAGAAAGAAAGCACCGATCTGCCTCTTTTGAAAAAGTAGCTTGCAGAAACGGAAAAAGGTATTAACAATATGCTCAACTCCATTCAAGCAGGGATTTTTACTCCGTCCACCAAGCAAAGACTGGACGAGTTGGAGGAAACCAAAAGGCAGCTTGAAGTCAGCATTTTGCAGGAGGAAATGCACAAGCCCCTGCTTACAAGAGAACAGATAGCATTTTTCATTTACCGCTTCCGTAAATTTGATGTGACAAAGCGGGAACAGCGGCAAAGACTGATTGACAGTTTTGTAAATGCGGTGTATCTTTATGAGGACAAGATAATTCCTTACTTTTAACTGTAAGAACAGTTCTAAGACCATCACACTGGCGGAGGTTGAGGGTTCGGATTTATCCGCACTCGGTGCTGGTTTGAAAACCTCCGTAAAGAATGAATTTGACATTGTTTACGGAGGTTTTTGTTTTATCCCTTCGCTTTCACTTTATCAAACTCTGGGTTAAACGTATAGAAATTACGACTGCTCAGGTGATCCTGTACATTTCTTAAAGCTTCGCCAAACCGCTGAAAATGTACAATCTCCCGCTCGCGCAGAAAACGGATCGGATCGCATACTTCCGGATCTTTGACCACGCGGAGAATATTGTCGTAGGTTGTGCGGGCTTTCTGCTCTGCTGCCATATCCTCATATAAATCCGTGATCGCATCGCCCTTCGACTGGAACTCGCACGCATTGAACGGGATTCCGCCTGCTGCCTGCGGCCAGATTGCCGTGGTGTGGTCGATATAGTATGGTCCGAACCCGGATGACTCGATCTGTGCCGGAGTAAGGTTGCGCGTGAGCTGCTGGACAATGGCGGCAATCATCTCCATATGGGCGAGTTCCTCGGTTCCGATGTCGGTCAGAAGTCCTTTCTGCATCTTATAAGGCATCGTATACCGCTGGGACAGGTAGCGCATAGAGGCTCCGATTTCGCCGTCAGGACCGCCATAGCGCGGTAACCTATGATATCATTTTTTCTTCGCGTTCTTTCTCCATCTGGCAAAATCTTCGCTTGAGAAAATTCTGCTCCCGCCTACCCTGAGACGTTCCAGCTCAATCTCGATCTTCGCCCGTTCATCCGCTCCGGCGGCGATGTACCGCTTTCTGTATTTGCTGCTGAACGAACTCTTTACTGAGGAAATCGCTTCCTTTTTCTTTTTCCCCTCTGCCATCTTTGATTCTACCACCTTATCAAGAATCTTGTTCGCCTTATCATATTCACCCGCGTTCAGGGCGTCATTTGCGTCTGATGCCTCATAAAGCGGCGTTTCTTTTTTCTCCTCCTTTTCTTCTGGCTCCGAGGCATCCTTTTCTGTACTCTCTTCCTCCTCTCCTGCATCTTTCTTTTTCTTATTAATGACCATATCAACCGCTTTTACAATCAGTTCCTTGTCGATTCCTCTGTCCGCTACTTCCTCGACCTTTTCTTCGTATGTTTCAAGATCCCAGTTCATCATCGCCTCGGCCGCTTCCTGAATTACTGGATCGTTTTTCAGCCCCCGTTTGACGCCAGAATTTACTGTCTTATCACTCTGTCCCGCTTCAATCAAATCAGACAGGATTCTGTCTCCCAGTTCTTTTTTACCTTCTCGATATGCTTTCAATGCCTTTTTAGTATACATTGTTACGTTGTCCGAACTGGACATATCATAGATTCTCTTAGTCTTCCAGTAATCTCCTGCATTTACACCCGTAATATCCAAGGCAGTATCAACTACGCTGCCCGCGTCTCGAAGAAGATTGGCGACCGGAATGCCCGTCATTCTTGCAAGCGGGCTAATCCATTTATACATGATTCCGGTTGTTGTGTATTTACTATCGCCTTCCACGAATTTTTTCATTTCATTGCAGGCGTAGACAAGGTACTGGAGTCCCTGCATATCCATACGCGCCGCGGAATTTCCACCAAACATCGATACGACATCTTTTGCTATCGGAATGAGATTCACGACGTTGAGGTTATCCGCGATATTGGCGCCAAGTGCTGACAGGTACTTTTCCTTGATCCCCTTATCATCGTCATCATCACGGACTGCATCCATGACCGACGCTGCTAACGCCGTGATCACTCCTGTAACCGCATATGATGCCGCGACTCTGGCAAACTTTGTTTTCTCTGCCTTTCCGGCTTTCCCATTAATTTCCTTTGAATCCGCAACGTCCATCGCCGCCCGGTAAAGCATGTTATAACTCTTGATAGGCTCTGACATGAATGCCGTATAGAATTTCGTCCACTGCTCACGCATCGCCCAGCTTCTATGAAACACACTGTCTACTACCTGGGTTTTGTCAATAATCTCCGAGAATCGCGCTCCACTCTTCTGCAGAAATTCTTCTGATCCGACTGTCAGTTCCGGATGCAGCGCCGCCGTCTCTGCTTTGGTTGCCATCCAGAGACGTTTCCACGCCAGTTCATCGCCCTTTCCTGCCAAATCCATTGATTTATTTATCATCTTTTCCCTGGTCGTGTCTGCACCGATAAGCATACTTTTCATGCTCCGGCCAGTGTTGATGTCGAAAAATCCTTGGTCTTTCCACCAGGCGATCGGAGAATATTTTTGCACCTGCGTCCATTCTTCCTTCGAAACCGCCAGCTTCAATCCCTGTGCCAGATACTTCGGATCAATCTCCGCAGCAGCTCTGAAATATGCCGTCGGCTGCTGAATCGCCGTTCTCAGGTTCCATCCAACTGCCGCCGACTTTGCATTTCTCAGTAAATTAGAGGTCAATTCCCGTTCGCCGCTGCCGACACCGTTCAGATCTTTCAAGAACGCATCTACCCAAGCACCCATTTCCTTGCCGTAAACACGTTCCATCTGCTCCCGGAGATTTCCTTTTTCAACGTCATTGAAATTGTAATACTTTTGAAAATCTGACAGCGGCACCACGAAGGAATGATAGCTTCCCATCTGATCCGCCTGTCGGGTATATACATCAAAGATATCCTCGATAATCAAACCGTTCTTGGCGTGTTTGGTCGTATTCTTGGTAATTCCGAGATTCTTCAACGTCTGGATATCACGGCTGACGTCTGCATTCGTTTTTGCTATCTCGTTTTTATCGACCACGATCGGAAAATAATTCTGGGCATTAAACTTTTTATAGCCATACAAAGTCATGCTGACCTCATTGCCCCAGGCTGCCGTCTGATCTGTGAAGAAACTTACCACCCCGTCCGCAAGCGCCTTCTGTTTGGGTGTGAGAGTGTCTGTGATGGCTTTTACATCACTCGGAGTGACCGCTACCGGCACATTTGCCTCCACAACTTTAAAAAGTTTCTTACCTTTTACCGTGACCTCCCTCTCAACTCCCTGTGTGCGGATTCCCCGCAGCTGATTATACAGATGTTCCCTAGCTTGCGGACGTTTATTTAATTCATAAAGGCTCATGACCTGCGCCGGAGTCAGAGAGATTTCCCCGCCGGATACCTGGAAGGTCTGGCGTTTTGCTTTGTTGCCGGTCCATTCCTGGATTTCCTTTCCGCCAATTTCCAATTTCTTTTTCAGTTTTTCCATGTATTCCTGCGCCAGGCGTGTGTCCCTCATTTTAGTATCAAAGCCATCGCGGAGCCCCTGATAAACAGTCGTAGCTGCTTTTCCAAGACGATCGAACGCCGTGAAACTGTCCAGCATATGCACCTGCAGGAATTTATCCGCCGCGCTCAACGCCTTAATGGTTTTCTTATTCTTCCGCCCCTGCCACTCTCTCAGTGTGCTTTCTGCTGCCTCGGACGCCTTTTCGTAACGTTTATTCGTATACATCTTATTGGCATCTTCAATACTGTGTTTCATTGCAGACACAGTCTCTCTCAATGTCCGAAGTTCTCTCGGCGTAAAGTCTTCAATCTTCTTTCCCTCTGCCATGCTCTGGAGCTCGTCCAGTTTAGTCACAAGATCCGGATCGACTTCGACATATATATCGCTCGTTTCTCCTTTCAGAACACCATTGTTTTTCAGAATGGTATCGTACACCTTCTTTGCCTCATTCCATTCTCTGGTGCGCTGTGTTTCGTTTCCATCCGCATTTAAGCGGGAAGAGCTGTAGTCAACACAAGACAAGAATTTAGCAACGGCCGTTCTCATGCTTTCCGGAACATGATCGCGATCCGTCGGAGACAGCAGCCACTTCTGCATTTTCGTGATGTCACGAATGATCTGTTTCTTATCCTGACGCCCCTGTTCGCGCTCCCTCACGTTCCCGCGATATTCCCTGAGTTTCTGCTCATATTCCTTTCGTTTAGCGATATATTCCTCTTCTCTCTTATCAGCCTTTTCAAACAGTTTATCTGCCAGCGTAGGCGGAATATTACGGATATTCGCTCTGTTGTCCAGGATATCCTCTCCCAAGAATACCGACATTTCATCAATATCAGCACCATAAGGATTTTCCACTTTCGGACGGGACTCTTCCAATACATCCGCAATCCGAAGAAGCTGATCTGTCGGGTTGATGATATCGGTCGGGAAAAGATCCGGATGCAGTCCCGCCAGTTCATTGTATGCTGCATCTACGCTGACACCGGCGTTCCGAAACGTAATCTGTCCCATATATTTTTTCCGGAAGCTGTTATATCCGCCCTCGGAATCCAGGTTATTTCGAACTTCTTCCGGAACATAAATCGGCGTGCCCTTGATATCTTGCAGGATGTTTTTATAGACCTTTACCTGATCCTGATCCGTCTGCTGTGATTTTTCCAGAATCGCACGGCCTATCTGCGTCGCTACGTTTGCCAACTCCTGGGCGTCCATACGTTCTGCTTTCTGGATATACTCATAAAATCGGCTCAGGTTGCTTTCAAGTTTTTCCTGTGAGTAAGTAGAATTATATTCTCTTAACAGGCTTTTTGCATACTTACGGATATCTTCTTTTCTCGGTGTGTAATCTTTTGTGAGGACAAGCTGATTTTTCAATTCTTCGTTGATCTTCCGCAGCTCACCGTTTTCTCGAACCACCTCGTCATAATCAATGTCCATATCGGAATCATCAATCTGGAAACGAACATCCTTCAATTCACTGATCGCCTTTTTTCTGGCATCCGGAAGATTAGGATCATAAAGAATCGTATTGACTCCTTCCTGGTTTAAGCGGGCTTTTAGGTTATCGCTGGCATCCGTCGGCAGAATGACGGCAGCAACGCCATCTTTAAAATTTCCTTTCTGGATTTCGCCCGAAGCAACCGCATCTTTCTTAAATACAATTGAAATGTCTCCCATATCTTCCCCACCCTTACCCGGTTTTGTTTTTAATGAGATAGGGCTGTTCATATCTAAACTTTCTACCAGCTTTTCTTCTGTCAGATCATTACGGGCAACCAATTCCTTATTATCTGTCTCTTCCAGTTCATTATCTCCAAGCTGATATTTAACATTTTCATTCTTGACATTGCGCAGTCTGTCAAATATACTGGAGATAGGCAGATAGTTGTAGCCGCTATGTTTTTTTGCAGGTTCGGCCTGGGCGTAGTTGAACGGGACACTATCTGCCTTTTCTATATCCACTTCGTGTAGATACATTCGATTTGTCCTGTCTACTTTTATAACGCATACCTCATAATACTGACCTGCATTTTCCCCATCTGTAATATTTATCTTTGCTCCTATTGAAACAGAATCATATCCTCTTCCTTTCCAGTCTTTCGAATATCTTAAAACCTTTCCATTTTCAATTACATCTTTTACCGTTGCAAAAGCGGCAGCTTTTTTGTCTCCATAACCATGCGCCAGATCATTGCGAACCGAACGCATACTTAAAGCAACATCCCCTACCACATCATTATGAACCACATTTCCGTAAGAATTGTACAGTTCTATGATTTTGCTACGCATTTCCTTTGGATCTCCCTTAAACTCATCCCCGCGAATCGATGCGACACTGTCCATCTTCCGGACATAGTCATAGTTTTCTTCGATGTGCTTGTCTGTCACCTGATCCGGTTTTGCCAGCTGGAAGCGCACAGCGCTCTCCGTGCTTGTCTCACCCATCTTATAGTTCCCGCTTGCCTGATCCAGTGCATCCATCCAGAGGTTTCTTGCTTTTTCAAACGAATCTTTCTGTTCTGCCAGCGTTTCGGCCGCTTTTCCTGTGTGCTCGTTTTTAATAAGACTCTTAATTGCATCCAGCATATCACTCAGGAAATCTACAATTTTCTGTGCGACCGTTTTATCCTTACGGGCGATTTTCTGAACAAATTCCTCGTCATTCCAGAATTTTCCCGTAGCATCCGCGGCAATCTCCTCCATGATTTCATCCCTGGAGAGCTTCTGACCGTGTTTCTCGTAGGCTTTTTCATAGCTTTCCGTCATCTGTTCCAGTGTCTGACCCTCTGCGGATAAGTAAGCGCTGATAACTGTATCACGATAGGATGTGAAATGCTCCGGGGCATTCTCTTTGATAAAATGAGTTAATTCGTGGCTGTTTGTTCGAAGAAAATTTTCTGAGTTGGTGGAGATCCGGATCGTGCCTTTCTTTCCTTCGTATTCACCCACTGCTCCGGATTCCAAGGAATCCTCCAGGATGAATTTAAGCCCTGTACGCTTTCCGAGACTTTCTGCAAGGTTCTGCTGCGCCTGTGTCGCGTTCTGGGACAGATTTTCCAGTCCGCCCTGGTGCGCCGGTCCCTGCTGCCGCCGTCTTGACATGCGATCCAGCTCCAACTTTCTGTCCTGTGCTCCTGCTTTGTATGCCGCAAGCTGCTGATCTCCTGTCAGATATAAGGATAGGGCTGATTTTTCCGCCACTCCGATATCATCCGCATAGCGCCCAGAATCATAATACCGGTTAAATGCGCGGCGATACTGCGATACCGGAACCTCCGGATCGTAAGATTCGACTGCTGCCGTTCTTCCATTTTCTCCAAGATCTGAGAAGATATCATTCAAATCTTCTCTATGGCTTTCAATATAGGATTGTCTTTCCGCTTCCTGCGGAGATACCGCGTATTCTCTGGCATATGCAGACAAATCCTCTTTCTGTTCAGGCTCACGAACATATTGAGGCCCTATGTTCTCACGATTTTGAATTGATTCTGTGTTCTCGGCAATGGTTGGAGACGTTATCCCTTCCCGAACTGCATTCTCCGGCCGGTTCTGAATGGTACTAAATTCTGTTCTATCCTCTCCGCCTTTTTCGTTTGCCTGAATAGTTCTCTCCGTACTCCTCTCCTGAGCATCTCCATCGGATACGTTTCCGGCAATGAGAGGTGTATTTTCAACAGGATCTGTTACGCCCTCTATCATTCGCTGTGCCGTGTTTTCCAGTGCTGCTGCCTGCTGTTCTTTTACCTGCTGCCGCGCCGTATTCTCTTCCGGGAGAATATCCGGAATCGTTTGAGATGCTGTTGTCTGTTCTTCCTGAAGAAGGCTCTCCTGCGGCACCGCCTTTTGCCGGGCGTATTCCTGGGCAGCGTTTCTTTGCAAAATATTGCCAAGTGCCTGTGCACGCTGGAAGTGGCGGCGGGGTCGAAGCCGCTCTCCGTCCGGATGAACGCATAGACCAGCAGCGGGTCGAGCTCGTATTCTGCGGCCCACTGCTCCACCTGCCGGCTGTATTTGCGGGGGTAGAGCAGCCGATCGGCCTCCCGGGCGAGGGGCGGCAGAGCCATCAGGAGCACTGCCGCGATGCAGACCAGCACCACCAGTCTGCGCAGCAGTCGGAACAGCGTTTTCAAGCGCAGCATCCCTCCCCGATGAGAGCGTCACAGAGCTCGTTTGCTGCCTTCGCCAGTGCCTCACGGGTGGAGGTGTTGGGCAGAATGTAGTCTGCCCTGGCGGTCAGCACAGCCTCTGGCGTCTGGGCGTTGAGGCGGCGGGCGGCCATCTCAGGCGAGATGCCGTCCCGGGCCGCGATGCGCTCCACGCTGACTTCAAACGGTGCCGTGACCACACAGAGCTTGTCGCACTCGGCCTCTGCTGCCGTGCCGATGATGACCGCGCCGTCCAGCACAAAGAGCTTCGCCCCCGCCTGCTGCGCGGCCTGTTTGGCGGCGCGGATGCGTCGGACGATCTCCGGGTGGGTCAGCGCGTCGAGCGCAGCTTTCCCCTCGGGCGTTGCAAAGGCGCGGTCAGCCAGCAGGCGGCGGTCGAGGGTGCCGTCTTCCTTTATAATATCTGCCCCGAAGCGCTCAGCCAGCTGGGGCAGCAGCGGTGAACCCGGAAGCAGGATCTCGCGGGAGAGCTGGTCGGCGTCTGCCAGCGGGATGCCCCGGGCCGCGAACACCGCCGTGACCGTCGATTTGCCGCAGCCGCTGCGGCCGGTGATGCCCAGCGTCATCATAGCTTTATCACCCGGAACGCAGCCGCGCGGATGAGGCGGTTATAGACGGCCATGGACAGGCCGTCTTTCTGGGGGCAGCGGGCGTAGACCACCGCATCGCCCTGCTCATCCAGCGCACGCAGGGAGCGGAAGATGTGCTTTGCCTGGTCGGCACCGTCGCCCTCGCGGCCATACTCCACACAGGGAACGCCCAGCTTTTCAGCTTCGCCGGTGAAGCATAGGCAGCTGGGGTTCTGGTCCATGTGGGCGTCCACATAGGCCTTGAACTGTTCAAAGGTGCCATTGAGCAGGGTTACGTCTGCTTTCGGGGCATAGTGCTTGTACTTCATGCCGGGGCTGCGCACCACAGCGCCTTCCGGCAGCTTTTCCAGAATGGCTTTGGACACTTCTACCTCTTCGCCGAGGGCACGCTCCAGATCCTCCAGCGTGATGTGGCCGGGGCGGAACAGGGTGGGCTTGTCGCCCACCACCGACACTACCGTGCTCTCCACGCCCACATCACACTCGCCGCCGTCCAGAATGAGGGGCAGGCGACCGTCCATATCGGTAAAGACATCCTGCGCATTGGTGGGGCTGGGCTTGCCGGAGAGGTTGGCACTGGGGGCTGCAAAGGCGCAGCCGCTCTGCTCGATGACCGCACGGGCCACCGGGTGGCTGGGCATGCGGATACCCACCGTGTCCAGACCGGCGCAGCACTCGGCTGCCACCTCCGGGCCGCGGGGCATGATGATGGTGAGGGGGCCGGGGCAGAAGGCCGCCATCAGCAGCTGGGCACGCTCCGGTACCTCGCTGACCAGACCCGGCAGCATCTCCGGGCCGGTGACATGGACGATCAGGGGATTGTCCTGCGGGCGGCCCTTGGCCACGAAGATCTTCTTCACTGCCTCGCCGTTGCGGGCGTCGGCGGCAATGCCGTACACCGTCTCAGTGGGCAGGGCCACCAACTCCCCGCTGCGCAGCAGCTCGGCGGCCTTTACAATGCTTTCTGCCTTGTCGGCAGGCAGAACTTCGGTTTTGATTTTCATACGTCTTATCGTTCTTTCTATGTGTAAAGTATTTTTACTTTTCGGTAAATTCTTTCGTTGATTCGTTTTGTTTTACAAATCGAGTTTTTGCAGTTTTTCCGCCTGTTCGCGGGTAGCAAGGGCGTCGATGACCTCATCGAGGTTGCCGTCCAGGATCTTTGCAAGGTTGTGCACCGTCAGGCCGATGCGGTGGTCGGTGCAGCGGTCCTGCGGGAAATTGTAGGTGCGGATCTTCTCGCTGCGGTCCCCGGTGCCCACCTGCCCCTGCCGCTCGGAGTTGATGGCGTCCTGCTGTTCCTTCTGCTTTTGGGCCAGCAAGCGGCTGCGCAGGATCTCCAGTGCCTTGTCCTTGTTCTGGAACTGGCTGCGCTCGTTCTGGCACTCCACCACCATGCCGGTGGGGATGTGCGTCACCCGGATGGCGCTGGACGTCTTGTTGATGTGCTGGCCGCCCGCACCGGAGGAACGGAAGGTGTCGATGCGCAGGTCCTTCATGTCCAGCGCAAAGTCCACTTCCTCTGCCTGGGGCATCACGGCCACCGTGGCGGTGGAGGTGTGGATGCGGCCCTGGGTCTCGGTCTCGGGCACGCGCTGCACCCGATGCACCCCGCTCTCGTACTTGAGGCGGTTGTAGGCCCCGGTCCCCTCCACCGAAAAGACGGCTTCCTTCACGCCGCCCAGCTCAGTCTCATTGAGGTTGAGCAGTTCCAGCGTCCAGCCGCGGCTCTGCACATACATGGTGTACATGCGCAGCAGACTGTGGGCAAACAGGGCGGCTTCCTCTCCCCCTGCCCCGCCCCGGATCTCCATGATGACGTTCTTTTCGTCCCGCGGGTCCCTGGGCAGCAGCAGAATTTTGAGATTATTTTCCAGCTTTGCCACATCCTGACTTTTTTCGCTGATTTCCTGCTGTATCATCTGCTTGAAGTCCGGATCGGAGATGGGTTCTTCGAGCAGGGCTTTGGCCTGCGCCAGATGGTCCCGGGCGGTCTGCCAGTCGCGGTAGGCCTGCACCACCGGCTGCGTCTCGTGGTAGTCCCGCATCAGTTTGCGGAACAGTGCTGGGTCGGCAGCGGCATCCGGCTGGTTCAGGCGGACGGAAAGCTCCTCAAACCGGTGGCACACGGCATCCATTTGGGCAGAAAGATCGGGCATAACAGGCAGTTCTCCTTACAAACGTTCTCAGATGGAAATGGGCACAAGGGCGGTCACTCCGCCTGCTGTGCAGGTTTGACCACCTTTTTGATGTTCTTTTCAATTTTTGCACGCGGCAGCATCACCTCGCGCCCGCAGCCCGTGCAGCGGATCTTGAAATCCATACCGACACGCAGCACTTCAAAGCTGGAAGCCCCGCAGGGGTGCTTCTTGCGGGTGAGGATGGTATCTCCCACAGCGATATCCATAGCGTTGGTCGCTCCCTTCTGCCGCCCCTCAGAATGGTCGGCGGCAACTGTGCGGCACCCGGACCACAAGCCCTGCCGCACATACAGATATAGTATAATGCAAACGCCTGCAAAATGCAAATATCTGCCGCGCCGGATGCATATCGTTGAAAATGGGAGCGTGCTTTGCCCCGCGCAGCGCAGAACCCAAAAATCAACAGAGAAAGAGGAATGAAAGATGATGCAAACATACCGTACCGAAGGCAATTACCGTTCCGCCGCCCGGCTGTCCGCTGCAGAACTGCGGGCCGCCATGGCCAGCCACGAGATTTTGCAGGCCACCGCCCTGGCCTTTGACACCCAGCGGCAGCTGCGGTTCGACCTGGGCGGCGTCCGGGCCGTGATGCCCTTTGTGCAGTGCGCCGACGGAGCCGAAAACGGCACCGTGCGGGACATTGCCGTGCTGACGCGGGTGGGCCGCCCCACCTGCTTTGTGGTGCAGGCTCTGGACACCGACGAGGACGGGCAGCCCTTCTACCGGCTTTCCCGCGCAGAAGCGCAGCGGATGTGCAAGGCCGATTATCTCGATACCCTTTCTCCCGGCGATATTCTGCCCTGCACCGTAACTCACATTGAGCCATTTGGTGCGTTCTGCGATGTGGGGTGCGGCATCAGTGCTCTGCTGCCCATCGACTGTATGTCGGTGAGCCGCATTTCCTCCCCCGCCGACCGGGTGAGCGTGGGGCAGCAGATTTTGTGCGCGGTCAAGAACCGGGACGTGCAGGGCCGCTTTGTGCTCACCATCCGGGAACTGCTGGGCACCTGGGCCGAGAACGCCGCCCATTTTTCGGTGGGTGAAACAGTGGTGGGCATCGTGCGCAGCGTGGAGGAGTACGGTACCTTCATTGAGATCGCGCCCAACCTGGCCGGTCTTGCCGAAAGCTGCACCGACCTTGCCCCCGGGCAGGCCGTGAGCGTCTACATCAAGAACATCCTGCCGGAAAAGATGAAGATCAAGCTGGTCATCGTGAACCACAGCCTGAACCAGCGCCACCGGTTTGAGCTGCGGTACTTCATCACGGAGGGACATCTGGACCGGTGGGTCTACTCCACGCCCGGCAGCAGCAAGCGCATTGAGACGGATTTTGCCGCAGCGGCTTGCAATCCGGCGTGAAACCCTTTATACTATAAGGGAACCTGTCGTTTGAGAATGTGAAAATGCAAAGGGGATGGATGAACGATGCCCGCCAACGATGCTTTTACTGCCGGTGTACGCCCCGGCGGACTGACCAGCAGCACCGAGATCCGGCTGCTGCTGTGCTATCTGGTAAAAAATGCCGGACCCATTGCCCGGCAGGAGATCGAGAACGCCCTGATGGAAGAGGCACTGGTCAACTACTTTGAGATCGGTTCCTGCCTGGACGACATCACGCGACAGCAGCTCGTGACCGTGCAGGACAATGTGTATTCCATTACCGACAAGGGCCGCAAAGTGGCGCAGGAGCTGGCCTACGACCTGCCCCGCAGCGTGCGGGAACGAGCGGTGGCCGCTGTGCTGCGCTGCCAGACTTGGGCCCGCAAAGAGGCCAAGTACAGCGCCAGCATCACCGAAAAGCCGGACGGCCATTGCAGCGTCCGCTGCACCGTAAAGGGCCTGGATGAGGCGCTGTTCTGCCTGGATCTGGGCACCCCGGACCGGCTGTCGGCTGAACTGGTGAAAAAGCAGTTCATCCTGAAAGGCAACGAGATCTATCAGCTTCTGGTCAACAAACTGACCGAAGAAAACACATAAGCATACAGAAGCCGCCTGCTGGAAATTTTGTCCGGCAGGCGGCCTTTTTTGTGTTCAGATCAGAATGCAGATGAGCCCGGTACAGCCTTCGTTGATGACCCGTTCCAGCGTGCCCTGCAGCTGGGTGCGGGCCTCCTGCGGAATGTGCAGCAGCTTGTTCTGCAGCCCGTCGTTCACCAACTCATGCAGGCTTTTGCCAAAGATGTTGGACTGCCACAGCTTGACCGGGTCGTCCGCAAAATCTGCCAGCAGGCTGCGCACCAGATCTTCGCTCTGCTTCTCGGTGCCCACAATGGGGCTGATCTCGGTGTGGATGGTGGCCTTCATCATGTGGATGGACGGCGCACAGGCTTCCAGCCGGACGCCGTAGCGCCCGCCCTGCTGCACGATCTCCGGCTGCTCCAGCTGCAGCTCCCCGATGGAGGGCATCACGATGCCGTAGCCGGTGGCTTCCACCTGTTCCAGCGCACTGCGCACCTTTTCGTACTCCCGTTTGGCATGAGCCAGTTCCAGAATGCAGGGCATCAGGCCCGCTTCGTCGCCGATCTCCAGCCCGGTCTGTTCGCTGAGCACCTGATAGAAGATCTCCGGCTTCAGCTCCACGACCACCCGCACACTGCCCTGTGCCAGATCCATGCCGCTCACGGCGGAGCGCTGCACGGCATCGCAGTCCAGCAGCGGCCCCTCCGTGCCGGACGGGACGTCCTTCATGCGGGCGATGTTCTCTGCCAGCTGCATCGCAGCGGTGTACACCTGTGCCTGCAGCCAGTGGCCGTTCTCCAGCCGGTTGACCCACCGGGGCAGGGCCAGATCCAGTTCCCGCACCGGGAATTCGTACAGCACCTGCCGCAAAATATCCCCCAGCGCGGCGGCGTCCAGATCCACGCAGCTCACCGGCAAAACGGCATGGTGGTAGTCCCGTGCCATGCCCTCGGCCAGCTGCTTTGTTTCCGGGGCGTCCGGGCGGGTGCTGTTGAGCAGGATGACGTAGGGTTTGCCCAGTGCATCCAGCTCTTCAATGACCCGCTTTTCGGTTTTGGCGTACCCCGCACGCGGGATGTCGCTGACGGTGCCGTCGGTGGTGATGACGATGCCGATGGTGGAGTGCTCCCGGATCACCCGGCGGGTGCCGGTCTCAGCGGCAAGGTCAAAGGGTACTTCCTCGTCGAACCACGGACTTTTGACCATGCGAGGCTTTTCGTTTTCCTCGTGGCCCATGGCCCCCTCCACCATATAGCCCACACAGTCGATGAGCCGTACCCGACAGACACCACCGCCTTCTAATTGCAGCGGCACCGCCGTTTCCGGAATGAACTTTGGTTCCGTGGTCATGATGGTGCGCCCTGCCGCCGACTGCGGCAGCTCATCCCGTGCCCGCAGACGGGCCGACTCGGTGCCCATGGCGGGCAGCACCAGCTGCTCCATAAAGCGCTTGATAAAGGTGGACTTGCCGCTGCGCACCGGACCCACCACCCCGATGTAGATGTCTCCGCCGGTGCGTGCGCCGATCTCGCGGCAGATGCCCTGTTGCTCCTGTTTGTCCAAACCTGCTCTCCCCTTCCCGTTTGCGCCGTGCACCGGACGTTGTGCCGGTCCGCTCGTTGTATCGTATGAAAGGGGCGGCGTTCTTATTCCACGCCGAGGAAGCTCTTCAGGCGGGCAAGGTCCGCGTTCAGGACCAGCTCTTCGTCAAAGCCCACGCTCTCCAGCAGCGCACAGGCCAGGTCCTGCCGGCCCACCCAGCTGGGGTCGTGCGCGTCCGAGTCCACAACAATAGGCACCCGGTATTGCTGGCACAGGGCCAGCATGGTGCGGTAGTTCTGGCAGCAGTTGAGCCGCTGGTCCTTTTTGACCAGAGAGCTGTTGTTGACCTCCAGCGCCACATGGTACTGAAGGGCAGCCTGCACCAGCCGGGGGTAATCCAGCGGGGTGTGGTCGTCGTCCGGGTGGGACACCAGCTTCACCTTCGGGTTTTTCATGCACTCGATAAGGTTTGTGGTGTTGCCGTCAGTGCCTTCGTTTTGGTAGCACAGCCCATGGATGCCCACAATGGCATAATCCAAGCGGTCGATATACTTCTGTTCCAGCGAGAGCCTGCCGCCGTTGAGCACATTGATCTCGCACCCGTGCAGGATCTCCACACCGTCGATCACGCGGGGGATCACGCGCAGGTTCCCGTAATAGAACGGGTCCACCGTTCCGGGGATGCCCGGGGCATGCTCACTGATGCCGATGAGCTGCAGCTGTTGTTCCTTTGCGGCCGCTGCCATCTCCCGGATGGTGCCATAGGCATGGCCGCTGGCAAGGGTGTGCATGTGGATGTCTGCGATCAGACGCTTCATCGTTTTCCTCCTTTTTCGGGGCCAAAAAAGCCGGAACGATCTGCAGATCGTTCCGGCTTGCAGCTTCAGATGGGATAAATCACGGGGTCAGACGGTTGGGGCCGCGGAACAGGAACTCTGCGTCCTTGATGCTCAGGCCGCACAGCAGCATGGTCAGGCGGTCGATGCCCAGACCGAAGCCGCCGTGGGGCGGGCAGCCATACTGGAAGAACTCCAGATAGAACTTGACATCCTCGGCCAGACCCTTCTCCTCAGCCTGCTTCTTCAGCACCTCATAGCGGTGCTCACGCTGGGCACCGGTGGTGATCTCGACACCGCGCCAGATCAGGTCGTAGCCCTTGGGCACACCGTTCTCGTCGCGCATGTGATAGAACGCACGCTTCTCGGCGGAGTAGTCGGTGATGAACAGGAACTCGTGGCCGTAGTGCTTCTTGACCCACTCATAGCTCAGACGCTCGGCCTCGGTAGTCAGGTCGCCCTTCTCGGACTCATCGACCTTGTAGCCGAACTCTTCTTCCAGACCCTTGTACAGATCGGCCAGCTTGACCACCGGGAACGGAGTGGTGGGCACGATGACTTCCTGACCGAACAGCTCCTTGATCTGGTCGCCGTAATTCTCCTTGACGGCCTTCAGGCCGGCGGTCAGCAACTCCTCCTCCATCTTCATGACATCCTTGACGGAAGTGATATAGCTGAACTCCAGATCAAAGCCGGAGAACTCAGTGGAGTGCTTGTTGGTATAGCTTTTCTCGGCACGGAACACAGGGCCGGTCTCGAAGATACGCTCAAAACCGGCAGCCATGGCCATCTGCTTGTAGAACTGAGGGCTCTGTGCCAGATAGGCGTTGCGGTCGAAGTAGTCCACCTTGAACACCTCAGAGCCGCTCTCGCTGGCAGCAGCGATCAGCTTGGGGGTGTGGATCTCGATGAAGTTGCGTTCCAGCAGGAACTGACGCATGGCGTTGACAAAGCAGCTCTGTGCCTTGAACATCAGCTGGTTCTCGTCGGTGCGCAGGTCGATCCAGCGGTAGTCGATGCGCTGGTCGATGCTGGAGCGCTCCACAGCCTTCTTCTTCTTGGTGGCTGCGATCTCCTTGCGCACGATGGGCAGCGGGTCGGCAATGCTCTCGATCTCAATGGACTCGGGGATCATCTCGATGCCGCCCATCTTGACGTAGTCGTTTTCCATCACCTTGCCGGTGACGGTGATGACGGAGTCCGGGGTGAGCTTGTCGATGGTATCCACCAGATCGGGGTGATCGGCCTTTTCGACCGTGATCTGCAGTTTGCCGGTAATATCCTTCAGCACGATGAAGGCCATGTATTTGCTGTTGCGCAGGTTCTCGATAAAGCCCTGCACCTTGACCGTGCTGCCGATTTCCTTCTGGACCTCATTGATATAGGTGCGTTCCATAGGAATCCTCCTTTAAAGTCTTGTACTGTTTTATTATACGCTTTTCCGGGGATAAATCAAGATTTTTTATTGTTCTCATGCAGGGTGCCGGTGCCGCCCTCCACCACACCGTCGTGTTTCAGCACGGCGGCAATGGTGCCAAAGAAGCACTTCACGTCCAACCCGAAGCTCAAGTGCTCCACATACCAGCCGTCCAGCTTTGCCTTTTCAGCGATCTCCAGCTCATCGCGGCCGTGGATCTGGGCCCAGCCGGTCAGGCCGGGGCGCACATCGTTGGCCCCGTATTTGTCGCGCTCCGCCAGCAGATCGTACTGGTTCCACAGCGCGGGACGCGGACCGATGACCGCCATATCCCCCACAAAGATGTTCCACAGCTGGGGCAGCTCGTCCAGGCTGGTCTTGCGCAGGAAATGCCCCATGCGGGTGATATACTGATTCGGGTCATGGAGCAGGTGCGTGGGCATGTCGTGGGGCGTGTCGATGCGCATGGTGCGGAACTTTAGAATGTAGAAATGCCGCTTGCCGCGGCCCACCCGCTTCTGTTTGAAAAACACGGGGCCGGGTGAGTCGAGCTTGATGGCAATGGCCAAAATCAGAAACAGCCAGGACAGGCACAGCATGCCGCACAGCGACAGCACCACAGCCAGCAGGCGTTTGATCCCGTTGCGATACACAAACGTTCCCTCCGTTCTTGTTTGCTTCCTGAATACCGCTTCAGTATACCAGCATGGGCTGCCTTTTTCAATTCGATTCCGCCCGGAAGGACGGAATTTTTCATTTTTATGCCGTCATGACGGTTTTGTAGCAAAAACGTGCCGGTTTTGTCTCTTGTTTTCTGGCAGGGCCTGCCGTAAGATAAAGGTACAAAAGGGCTTTTGATTTTTTGGGAACAAGGAGTTTTTACCATGATCCAACGTTTTACGTTTGGCTGCCCGCTGCCCACCGAGAGCGTCGTGCTGCCGGTGGAGCCTGCCGCCGCCGCAGTGCCGTACCTCACCGCAGAACCAGACGGGAGCTGGAGCTTCTCTTTGGCAGAGGATGCCGTGGTGTACGGCCTGGGCGAGATGCCCCGCGGCATCAACAAGCGCGGCTGGCATTATGTGGCCGACAACACCGACGAGTCGCACCACGGAGAAAACCGGCTTTCGTACTATGGGGCGCACAATTTTCTGCTCATCGACGGCGGTGCGGGCCGCAGCGTCTTTGGCGTGTTCGTGGATTTCCCGGGAAAGGTGTTCTACGATATCGGCTACACCCGGCACGACCGGCTGACCTTCCGCACCGAAGAGCCGGACTACGACCTGTACATCCTGACCGGCGACAGCCCGAACGCCGTCTGCACCGAATTCCGGAAGCTGATCGGCCACAGCTACATCCCGCCCAAATGGGCCTTTGGTTTTGCCCAGAGCCGCTGGGGCTACAAGACTGCCGAGGACGTGCGCGCCATCGCCCGCCAGTACCGCGAGAACGAGCTGCCTCTGGACATGATCTGCCTGGACATCGACTATATGCAGGGGTACGCGGATTTTACGGTGAACAAGGAGCGCTTCCCGGATCTGGCTGCGCTGAGTGCCGAGTTGAAGCAGCAGGGCATCCGGCTGGTGCCCATCATCGACGCGGGCGTGCGCATGGACCCGGAGGACCCCACCTGCACCGAGGGGCTGGAGAAGGGGTATTTCTGCACCAAAGCCGACGGCACCCCCTTTGTGGCTGCCGTGTGGCCCGGCAAGG
>OGZV01001592.1_pt1 | contig 20325 bp, 27 predicted proteins | sample 1576861 | NCBI WGS metagenome assembly OGZV01 (sample SAMEA3541501, study PRJEB24748) | human gut metagenome | biome: human gut; feature: human-associated habitat; material: faeces | place: China | collected 2012
AATATACAAGTTGTAATACAATATAAAAAAAGCGGTAAATATAGTGCAAAAAATACAAACATTTTAAATTCCTCATTTCTTTATTTTCATATTAAAGATAAAAAGATAAAAATATATCAATTACAACCATTAATCCTCCTATAAACCATGCATCCATAAGAGAACTTCTATTATACTCTTTGCCTGTTACTATAGAAAGTATTAATGTCACAGCCGTCCCAATAAATAGAAATGTAATTATAAATACCGTACTTTTGCTCATTTTAAATTCCTCCTTAAATTCCGCCTTTAAATGTTAATTAAAATAGTACAGATGCCCTAAGCAAGTCGCTATAGAGCCACATATAAATGCCGTAAAAAAATACCAGAAAGCAAGTCCATCAAACCATAATGACCAAGTATGATAACTACCGAAGAATAAAAATATTAAATCAGCAATTACAAAAATTATACATAAAACAAAATATAAATTCATTTTACTTTCTCCTTATCTGTAATTTCAATATTCCTGTCATTTAATTCAAAATTGCACTGTGGACATTTATCAACTCTATACATCATTTTATATTCATAATTGCAATTTGGACAATGCATATCTCTTATTGCAAAGAAGTAATAGAAACAGCCTTCTGCACAAATAATTATTCCGATAAAGAGAGCTATTCCTAAGTAACATAAGGCATTCAAAAATTCTTTACTATCTTTTATTCTAAAAGCAAAGCTACTTAAAGAATCATGTATTAAAAAGAGCAGAAATACCAAAATTGTTATGCAACATATTGTAAATGATAAAAAATACAAGTTCATTTTTTTCTCCTTAAATTTCACCTTTAAATCTTAATTAAAATAATACAACATATATCCTAAGCAAGTTGCCGTCAATCCACATGTAATTGCCATAATAAAATACCAGAAAGCAAGCCTATCAAATCGCAAATATGCAGCAAGATAACTACCGCCGAAAAGTAAAAATATTAAACAGGCAATTCCAAAAATTATACATATAACAAAATATAAATTCATTTTTTCTCCTTATCTGTAACGTCAATATTCTTGTCATTTCATTCAAATTTGCACTGTGCCAGTTGTCAGTTATTAATAGAAAGTGCTTTCCATGCCAATAATTATCCCTATTAATATTATAAAACTCAAATTTTTTAATGAGTTTAAAATACTTCTATCTTTTAACGAGCAAATTAAAGCTATAATACTTTGATAAAAAACAGCAAACATATACAACCAAATAGTCAGGTAATGTAATGTAAACGATAAAGAATATAAGTTCACAAAATTCATTTTTTCCTCCATTAAATCACTGTAACATAAAGCCCCGGATACTTTTCCTTAAATAATTTCATCTTCAGTTTAAATACATCCGTTTGTATTCCTTTTGTATCAATTATTTTATATGTACCGTCATTCTCAAATACTATGAAGTCTGTTACATATTCGATTGCTTTATTTTCTTCTGTTCCATCACTGATAACAAATCTTGCTTGCATACAAAAGCCTTTAATTTCTTTGCTTTTCGTCAACAATTTCAATGTTACATAGTAATCAGCCTCCTTTTTGCTTGCAAATGAAATTCCATCAACTTTAATTTTCTTTGCGTTGTATTTAGAGTTGTTTTTCTTCTTTTGCGTTGTAGGAATTTTGCCACTTTTTAAATATTGATTGTATTCTTCTGTTGTCCAATTAATCATTTTAATCACCATATCTAAATTTTAGAGTATTGATATACAATTTAAACCTAAGAAATTAAGGTCTAAAAAAATACCAAAAGGATTGCTTTAAATCTAATCCCAAAGGCTTACTATATATCTTAACTTTTATACCTATATTATACCATATTCTACGTGTTATGTCAAGTCTAAATTGTAATATAATCGTTCTATTTTATATTTTTGTTAAATAAAAAAGGGGCTGTTAAGAAACAGCCCAATTAAATATACGAAACGTATTATTCATATTTCGTTGAATTGTAAGATTATTAGCATATGGATATAGATGATTAACATCTCCACAAGTAATAATTCGTATTTTATTTTTATAAACATTGATAACTGCAAATAATCCTGTTTTAAAATCTCTTACGGTAAATTCACAGTTATGTTTTAAAATATTTTTATCATAATTTGATAAATCATTTATAAAATCAAGTATATATGTATTTTGAAGCATTAGACTTGATTTTAATCGACTTATTATTCTCTCTCGTGCATGTGGAGTCCAATATAATGTATATTGAATTCCGTTAAGCATAAGTGTAGTTTCAGGATTTCTATGATATATTGATTTCATCTTAAAATCCAAATTGTTCATATGTTGTTTCCTCCTTTGCTGTTTTTGTCTTGTATAAAGCCTTTTTTAATCGCTGTTTTAAATATGTAACTCTTTTATCAGGCTGCTTATTGCTTATTGCATAATCAACAGCACTTTTTTGACCGCATAATGCCACTATATCAGTAGCACGAGTTACACCTGTATACAATAAATTTCGCTTTAACGAAAAACGTTGTTCCAACGCCATAATTAATATGACAATTTTGTATTCCGATCCTTGCGATTTATGGATTGTACTGGCATATGCATGTACAATATTATTCATATCATCTTTAGTATAATCAATAATATTACCATCACCGTTAAATTCAATTTTCACAAGTGTCGTAAACTCACCGTTTTCGTCATTACCCAAGCAAATATCTATAATATACCCTGTATCACCATTTTTTGCTGAATCAGTGTTTTTTGTCTGCATAACTTTATCACCGATTCTGAATTCAACATTGTTTATATTTACAGTTAACTCATCTGATTTTTTTGAATTTAACCGTTCGTGCAAATGTTTGTTGAATTCATTCACACATAGCGTACCTTTATTTCGCCAAGGTGTTAACAATACAACATTATCTATTCCATATGCTTTTACGCAATTTACGTAAAAGTTACTGGCTTTTTCAAAGATTTCTTCGTTATTATCTCTATAACAATGAATAAATTTTTTGCTATATACTAAATGTGTATCGCCGGAATTTATTTTCTGTGAATTTTTAACAATTACACTTTCTTCACTTTGTCTGAATACAACATCTAATTTAGCAACATCTATTCTTTCTGAATCAATCATATCTCTTAATACGTTTCCGGCACTTACAGATGGAAGTTGATCAGGATCACCAACAAAAATCACTCTGCAAGTTGATGGAATTGCTTTTAATAATTTAGCTGCAATAAATTGATCCATCATTGAAACCTCATCAATAATAATTAAATCTGCTTCAAGATTAGAAGTCTGCATAAATTCTTCACCATCATCATCACAACTATATCCCAAAGCTGAATGAATAGTTTGAGCGGAATAGCCTGTTTGTTCTGACATTCGCCTTGCAGCTCTGCCTGTCGGAGCTAATAACAAAACATTTCGGTTCTTAGCGACTCTTTCAAAGACGTATAAAATTGCCTTTTCAATAGTTGTCTTACCTACTCCCGGACCTCCTGTTATAATCACCATTGGACTTAATAAACTTTTAATAACCGCATTCCTTTGGCAGTCAGCCAATTGAAAACTATTAAGAGATGAATACTCATTTAGATATTTCAGAACATTTGAAGTTTCAAACATTTCGTGAGTACCATTTTTGATTTTCCTTATGTGCATTGCAGTCGAACACTCTGCATAATATGAGTTTATATCATAAACTAATATTTTATTTTCATCAATATGTTCAAATGCAATATCATTATTTTGGACCATATCATAAAGAACATCATTAATTTTCAGCTCATCAACTACATTAGATTTTAAATCCTTATTTAATAAATTCATTAATTCTCTAATCAAAATAGGTTTTGGAATACACACACTGCCTTTGGCTTCAACCATTGCTAAAATACAAAAAGTTGCACCTTTGATGCGTAGTGGATTAGCTAAGTCAGCGTGTAAGGTTTTGCCTATCTGGTCAATAGTTGAAAAGCCTATCCCTTTAACTTTAATCAGTTCATATGGATTGTTTTTCAATATAATACTTGCATTAGGACCAAACTCAGATGCAATTTTTTCGGCTTTCTTCAATGATAAATTAATAAAACCGTTAAATACAGCCATAATTTCTCTGATTACTTTTGTGTTTTTCAATTTAATCAGGATTTTATCAAGTTTATTTTGAGTAACACCCTTAATTTCAAGTAATCTTTCCGGTTCATTATCTAATACATTCCAAACCTCTTTACCGTATTTCTTAAAAATTTTTTCTGAAATCTTATCTCCAATTCCGCATTTTAATGATGACATATATGTACGAAAACCTTTTAAATTCAACGGTTTTTCAATTTCAAAAGATGTTGCATTAAATGAAGTTCCGTATTTGTTTTTAACATAATCTCCCTCAAAATTAATTGATAGATTACGAATTTCAGGTAAATTATATCCTGTTACGGTGATATTCTTTCCTACATTTTCACTTTTATAAACAGCTACAATATAATCATCTTTTTGATATATGGTTTTTATATATGCAGCATTTATTTTCTCCATATAATCATTCCTCCTTCAAAAATTCAAATAATTTATGCTTTACATTACTTTCATATACAATTGGTATATTGTTTGATATGGCATACATAATTTCGTTTTTCATACCGCTTGAAATTTTATCACCGAAAACATATAAAATGTCACTTATTGATAGCAACTCCATTCCAAATTTTATAGCCAGTTCTCTTTCCGATAATACATTATCATCAAGGAACATTGGCAAATATGAATGTGAAGCCCAAACTTTGACATTTGTATCTTTAAACATACCGTTAAGATAATTGCATTTATCTCTGGCTGAAAGCATATTTAATTGTATTCCCCCTTTCGTATTAGCCGATAATGGAGAACATACATATATTCTACTATTTTCTTTTACTATCTTTTTTAAATATTTTGCATTTGTAATTAACAATTTAATTCCTCCTAAAAAAATCTACTGAGTCCAATTATGGACTCAGTAATTAAATTTTACACTATTTTTCTCTCCTTAATTGAAAACACTCTTGTATTTTCAGGTATCACAGTTATTACTTTTTCATATACTTCCGGGAATGATGCTTTTAGCATTTTCTTATCTAACGATGTGTATGAACGAGGTGCGTAACTTACTTCATAATAGCTTGAATCATCTTTCTTCACTGTTCCTTTAACAGTTCTGCCGAGTTCTTCCGTTATCATGAGTTGCAGGCTTTGCATTTTATTGGTTATTCCGTCAGCTTTTGCAATAAGTTTTTTCTTTTGTTCATTTAATTCAAGATATTCTTGAATTATTTCTACATCTTGTGGTATAAGTTCAACTGCCGGAGCGTTCTTATCTGCCGAGCCTGAAAATCTTCTTTGAATTTTCAAATCAGTTTCGGATTTACCTGAATAGTCCGGTTTTTGATTACCGAGAATGTATGTATCCCAAAAATACTTTATCTCATCAAGCTGTTCCTGTTCTTTCTGCATATCTCTTTCGACATATGAGCATACAAATTCATTCACCGTATTTCCGTAAATACAGCCGATATATGTTCCTGCAATCTTAGGATCATCAAGAACAGACAAGTATTGTCTGCATTGTGGCAAATACTGTACAGGAATTTTGTTATTTTCCCAAGCACTCTTATTGAAAAACGTTGTTGTTTTTGCTTCAAAGACAAATATACGTCCATCCGGCATTTCAACAATCGCATCTATATTTGCCGTTATGTATGGCATACTCTTTTTTCTGAACATTCTTGTTTCAGGAATAACTTTTGCTCCTGTAATATTACAGAAAGTTTCAATTACAAGGCTTTCAACTTTATGACCGTAAGAAAAGATAAATTCTTTGCCCTTTTTGTCCTCATTCTTTTCAATATCAAGTTCTTCCGGTATACAATGCTTATCATAGTATAACTCTAATTCAGTCCTATACGGTGATACACCCAAAGCTATAGCGGCATCACTACCACCGATACCGATTGTTCTGATTGCTTCCCATTCAGGAATAGACAAAAAAGCGGTATCAACTATAACTTCTGCATTATCCCATTCGTGTCGCTTTTGATATGGCATCTTTTCAGCAATAGGTTTAACATAATCAGCAATTTCTTTAGCTGTCATTGTATCAATTAACGATTCACCTGAATTAGCTTGCTGATCAAATAGTATTTTTGCACCTTTAGCAAATTGTTCACCTTCAAGTCCTGTCAGATTCAATGCTTCTTCCAATTTATCCATTCGATTATGAATGTTTGCAAGAATATTATTAATTCTCTTTGTAGCTCTTACATCAACGTATGATGCCGCTTTCTTCGGCAAATTACATTCAAAAAATTTTTTCATATTGTTTCCTCCATTTCATTCTTTAAAATTTTTCTCATAAAAACATTTAATGCAATCATAAACATACAATTCATCAAATGTGATACTAATAACTTAGATGTTAAAACATCATTTTTTGCTAAAATAGCAGGTTGAATAATACCCACAACTACTATTCCTACACATACAATAAATGTAATAAAATTTGATATTCCTTTCAAAGTAATTCCTCCTTGTGATAAAATAATATATATAAACCGTATGTATTACGGTAAAAAAAGAAAATAAAAAAGAACAACTAAGCCCAAATTAGGGTTTAATTGTTCTTTAATAAAAACTATATTTGTAAAAAGAAACAGTTTAAACTATTTCTAAACTTCATATCTATATAAATATTATATCACAATCCAAAATGAAGTCAACTTATATTTCTTCAATTTCTGATAAGATACTATCTGTTGAAGTATGCAAATTTACTCTTTGAAATTAACAGAATCCCAATCAACCGTTTCCAAAAGATTTAACAACGTTTCTACTTCCGGACTACGATAAGCTGTCATAGCATAAGCGTGAGCATCTTCGCTATAATTATATCCGTATTTTCTGAGGTGATTCTCGCATTCTTTATGTGTTAAAAACATTATGTTCGGATAAATAATATCATCCTTCTCATAACTGCCGATTTCAACATCATCTTCATATAGAATATCAGATAATGCTTCAAATGCAGATGTAATATCATCAACAACATATTCTTTACCGTCATTCACTACGATTAATTCGTTTGGGTTTTCTTTCGAAAAGTATAAATTGTTTTCATCCAAGTAATCTTGAAGTCTCCGTTTGGTAGTAAGTAAAAGCATACTTAAATTTTCGGTATTAATATCGTAAAATTTTTCACCATTAATTCTGATTGCTTCTCCCTCGTCAATTCCATCTTCATTAATGACCACTTCATTAAGAAATGGTTTTGTACTGTCCAGTTCTCGCAATATATCTTCCAATGTTTGCATATCTTTCAACCCTCAATTTTCTTAATTTTGTCTGTAATAGTCTCTTTCAAAATTGTAATACTATTAGTAGCTTCTTCTATGGAATAAAAACCATTTTGAATTACTTTATTTTCTAATGTTTTAATGTGTCTTACAATCCAGACATAATTGTAATCAAATACATTTCTAAGCTTTTTATATTCATCTTCGGTTTTTGCTTCACTTAATTTAAGAATAAGTTCTGATTTTAACCTTGAAAACATTTCCTTGATATTCTTCAATTCATTTTCATAACTAATAGCATCAACTTCCCTTTTTCGTTTATCGGCTTTATAGGCACACAAACGGCTATGTAGCCGTTGTCTTGCTTTTGTTATATTGCAACCGCTTTTATCAAATTCATCTCTATTAGAATAATAAGAATTAGTAAAAGTATTTTTTACTACTCTTTTATATTCGTCATCTTGTTGAATAACAAATATGCCAAGTTTTCCACTTTTTCTATCTGTTTCAAAAACCTCTTTTGAGCAATAATAATCAATTATATATTCGTATCCTTGTCTTACACCTATATCAAACTTCCCTTTGTTCAACCTAACACATTTAACATTCGACCCTTTGCAAATTAATAGTATTCCGCAGTTGTTCACTGTTGCTTTTTCAATGCTTTTCGCCGTAAATTTTCCAAGTAATCCAGTTACTTTAAATGGCTTTTGAAAATCGTATCCATAGTTATTCGCAACGTATTGCAATGCTTTTTTTCTGCACTGTAATAATTCTTTTGTTGCATCAGGGAAAATAATATTAAGATTGTCTGCTTCCTCTTTGTTATCACTGTTTAATAAATTCTCTTTCATTGCCCTTATTAGCAATGCACTTTTACTATTTTGATAACGTACGTCAAACAGTTGTATTACTTCTTTCTTTTGAAAATCAAGTACATAAGGCTCGTTCCAGTAATCATCATTGACTTTGGCATAATATTTACTATGATCTGTGAATCTTGCTCCATTTTCATTGTCAAGAACAAAATCTCCAAAATATACATTGTTTACTTCTCTGTTATATTTCAGATAAATTCCATTTATATTAACAATTCTGTTGTAATAACACTTATTATTATTCAAAGATGCTATGTTGTAATATCCTAACACTTTTGCTTGCAACCCTAATACTAACATATCTAAGTTATTATTAAGTGTACTATCACATTCATTTACAGTATGATTGTATCTATTCTTAATAGACATATGACTTCCATTTTTAGCTATCTGAATATTAAGAATAGATGTCCCATACTCATCATCTCTCTGTGGTGCTTTGCCCCGTTGTATCTTATCAATATCCTTTTTTACCGCAACTATCATATGATATTGTCTCATACGTTCAGCAAGGTTATTATAAGTACAAATCACTTCACCGTCAGCATAATATTTTTTATATTCTGCAATTTTTTCTTCGTCATCAAATATTACAGTATCGTAACCAGCTTTATTAAAGTCCTCAATGATTTCTTCTTGCGTGGTCTCTCTTATCGTTCCAAAAGTATTAGTTCCACTTATTTCAGTACAAATTGACTTTATTTGAAATTCATCTAATCCACTAAATACATTTCTTGCGTTCTGCGGTGTTACTAATGCTTTTCTAATTTTATCAGCGTCAACCGCAATATTTTTAATATAAGAGTAAGCATAATCACCTACAAATTTTTTTAAACTACTCATAATTAACCTCTCTTCCGTATATGCTATATATAGTAGCTAATTATTATACCCACTATATATAGTTATGATTTTCCTTTGAAACCTGACTTTCATTTCAATTTGTCTTTGTACTTCTTTTTTGCTTCCTTGATTGTCTTTTCTAACTCTGCTATTCCTTCAATGTTGAATGGAGCACACATATAACGTGCTTCTTCCATCATATTTATTGCTTGTGCTGTTCCACTGCTAAATCCAAATAGAACAGAATTTTTATATTCTTGAATAGCTGTTTTTGTAACTTTTTCTTTGTGTAAATCTCGCATTGTGAAAACCTCCATATGAAACATGTATTTACTATTTTGAATGATGAATAGTTGCACCATAAATGTTCCCACAATTGCAGTAGGTTTCTAAAGTTATTTTCTCTACTATTTTAATTCACTTCTCTTTTAAATTTTTTTATATCCTCTTCTGTTACTTCATAATCAAAATCTAATTTGCTTATTGGTAACTGGTATTCTTGTTTATTCGCAATATTGTACATTAAAGTCAAAAAATATAAAGCCTCTCCTCTTTTTAAGATAACTTTGGGAGCTTTTATCGGTTTATCACCGATTTTATAATTTTCATTGTAAATATAGGCACTCATTGTATCATTACTGTCTACAAATACCTTTATACAGCCCCATCCTGTGGATTTATAGAATGTCATAAATTCACAGGATTTACCGATTAATCTGTTATATCCGGTCACATAATATATTTTTTCATTATCGCCTTCATCCCTTAATATATCATCAGTAACATTAGGAATTAATTTTCTACATTTCTTAAAATAATTCTTCAGCTTTTGTAGAAATTCTTGACCGTTCATTTCTTTTGCCTCCTTTGTTAATTACTTATGGAAACTTTTTTTAATAATGTTTCAAATTCAACTTCTTTTTGCTTATTTCTTTTTTTTCTGATTTCTTGTAACAAATTCTTTAATTCGTATTCATCATGAACTTCGATGTCATAACCTAAATATTTTCCAAATTCATTACTTTTTTTAACAGATGACAACCAATCATAATTATACTCATCTTCTTCTCTTGTAACAGTTTCATTCTCAAAGTAATAAACATAGCTTTTGGTTTTAAACGAATTGTTCTTTAACAAATCATTTAATTCGTGAAGATTACACTCGTATATATTACCGATTATGTTGTTATTTTTGTTTAATCCGGTAATATCAACATAGTAAGCGAATACTTGCTCATTTTCCGAATAAAATTCTAAAACATTTCTATCATATGAATCTTCTACAAAGATTCTGCTTTCTCTCAAAGTATTAGTTCCACACCGTCTCGTAATCCAGATGAAATGTTTTTGCTCGTCCTTATCTGAAATAACTGCTTCTCTGAAAATTTCATTATCAAGTGCAAAATCTGTTTCTTGATAATGTTTTGTATTGATTTTGGAAATCTGACTCAATACATCAATTACATTTACGTTCATTAATTTACTCATAAATATTCCTCCTTTAAATATCACTATTTTATTGTTCTATATAAAACAGCTTTTCACTGTGAATAAAAAAAAGTAGATTATTTTTTTTAATAATCTACTCTAAATCAACTATTTTACAATAAAAGAATAATGAAATAAGTCATATTCTAAACTTCATATATCTATTTTTATTATAACACAGACAATAAAACAGTCAATACATAGTTCACGATATATTTTTAAGCATTATTTCTACCTTTTCATAAGCAAATAATGGTAAAATAAAAAAAGTATCCCATTCAGAGATACTTTTCTATATTATCTTTTGAAAATTAGTGTTTTACCGTCATTGAATTTAATCGTAACTGAAACAGGATAACCATTTTGATTTTGTGAATATGGTAAATATCTTGTATTAGTTATTTCAACCGGTGTTTTATGACTTTTTTCACACTGTAAACAATCCGTTTTGTCCGAATACTCGGTTTTGCAAATTTCACAGCGGTATTTTTCAATCTTCTTCATAATTTCCTCCTTATTAATGTGAATATTTATTATAATATTCATCATGCAAGCATCCTTTTATTATCGAATTTTGCCTACGACCGAACATAGACTCTTTTCGTGCTTGTTTTTCACTACATTCCTTTGCAAATTGATTAATCTCAAATATAATTTGTTTCCATTCAATTTGAAATTTCAATTCTTCTTTTGCTTTGTTGATTTTTTTGCGTTTTTTTCGCATAAATTTCTTTAAATTCAACATACCTCTTATCCTCCTGCCGGTATTAATCTGAAATATTATATTCCTTTGCTATCTGCTTTTTAACTTCTCGACATTGCATATAAATAGCTCTTTTGCAATTATGGTAATATTGAGGACAATTTATGCAGAAGTTTTTTAATACCTTTTTAGCATCTTTTTTATTTTTGATATTCATATCATATGGAAAATCTAATTTCATTTTTATATCTCCTTTATCTTATTACTTAATTGAAACAGTTGTGCAAAAGTGGACAATTCTTCAAATATTCTTTTTACAACTTTTATACATTCATTATGGTTACATAATGTTTTTACTGATATAATAATTACAGAATTTCTGTTATTCTGTTCTATTATTAAATCTGGGAAAACTTCTGCTAAATCATTAAGAACATGTTCAGTTGTAACAAATGATGCCATATCTATACAACTAATTAATTCATCATTCTGAAATAATCCGATTCGGATAGGTTTAATGGTATCATTGAAATATTCATTGTTTAAGATTTTTCTTAGGGCAGAATGAACTTTTGTTAATCTTATTTTTGATATATGTTCACTGTCTACAATTAACAAATTGATGTTTTCCAATTTTTTCACCCTCCTAACTTTTACATTTGATAATTGTCTATTTGCTTTTTTAATTCGACTTTTACAATATTTTGCTTGTCAATAGGCAAATCATCAAATTTTAATCCGATTGCCGAAAGAGCCTCTTTATAATCACAAGTCAAACAGGCTTCGTGATTCGCCAATTCAGTTGCAATTATTTCTCTAAAAGAATCCAAATCGTTTGATAGTTTTTCATACTCTTTTTGCAGATGCTCAAAATATTTCGATTCTTCATCAATAATTTCTTTATTTGCAACATAGCAAAATGACATCGAATTAAAGAAAGGATGACTTTTCTTCCCTTCTTCAATAGCGTTCTGGTCCTCCTCCGTAATTGCGAACGCAGAGATATAGTCATATCTCATTATCCAAAGATTACGAAGAAAATAATCTTTTCTGTTATATTCTTCATAAGAGCCTATCGGTTCAAGCAATTCTGAATCAGTAAATAACTTCTTATTTAGTGACTTAATGTAATATTGCCATATGCCTTCTTTTCCATTTTTCTCAACCGTGAATGAATGAAGTAGTTCATAGTCATTTGCATGATAAATATGCCTACCATTTTTGAATACCAAAACTGAATATCCAAAATGTTCACCTAATTCCACAAAGAAACAATCATGTTCTTTGATTTTCACGGTTTCTATTGCTATTGATTTTGCCTGAGCAAATGTTAATTTTTCGATTTCTCGAATCGTCATATTAATTCCTCCTTAAAAATTTACTTTAATTTATATATAAACAGCAACGCTGTAAAAAAGAAAATAAAAAAAGAGCAATTATATTCCAAATAGGATTTATAATTGCTCTATATAAAACTATAATTAGAAAAAACAATATAACTATTGCTTAAACTTCATACTTTATAAGTAAATTATATCATAATTAAAAATGAAGTCAAGCAATTTTCTTTACTAAAATTGCGTTAGGTAAATACCTTCCGCCATCTTGAGGTGAACTACAACGAGTTATTATTTCTCCGTTATAACCCATAATTGTACTGCTTCCACCATCACAAGCAGCAGCATTTACAACATCATATTTTAATAATTCGTTTGCACAATCCTCCATAGTCGCACCCAAACTATAACCCGGTTTACGACCGTCAATCGTGAGAATCAATATTGCTCCATCTTCCCTCTGTCCGATAGCCGTTCGAGGTGAAATTCCCCATCCGGCAGAACCTTCAACTTGTTTTTCACCATTGAGAATTAATGCAGGATTGAATTGACAACCATCACGAATGTTTGACCAATCAGAAATGTTTCCTATAATCAGTTTATTATCCTTGTCTAAAGCGATAGTATTATATGTATCAATATATGTTCCCCAACTTTCACCTTCTGAATAGCTGAGTCCCATAATTTCACCACCGGCTCCAACACCGTCATAATCTGCAAATCCACTTGCATTTACGCCGAGTATGGCATTATATCGTTCTAAATATGTCAATATATTATTTCCAACAACATCCTTTTTTGATGTATGCCCGATAAATACTCTTGATGGTTCTTCTATAATTGCTATCTTTCCTACATATGATTCACCATATATATTGGAAATAGCAATTCGCTGTTTATTATCTACGATATAAACAGGATTTCCGGCAAAATCTAATTCATCTCTACTTTTATTTTCATATAAAGAAAAAATTTCAGATTTCATTTCTTTTTTTATTGTATCCTCAACCTTGTTTGTATTTGCTGCTGAACTGTCTACCATTTCAACTTTTTTGTTCATAACTTCATCAATAATATCTTGTGGAAAAATGCTTGTAGCAAGCCATTTATGGTGAAAAGTATTCATTGCCGTTTCTATCCATAAATTTCTTAATTCAATTAATTTTCCACTATTTATAATCGAAAAAGTAAAAGTAAATATATTACTCACAAATATTAATACAATTAGAATTATTGTTATTATCTTTCGTTTCAAAATCAAAACTCCTTTCAAAAATAGCTTCTCCCTGTCAAGAGAGAAGCTAAATAACTTAAATTAATCTTTTCTTTACCATATTCACCAAAGTTTTTGGTAACTGGCTTAAATCAGTAATATCAAGATAGCCTGAACCGTATATCTCTCTTATTCGCTCTCTATCATCGCCAATAGCGGCAGCAAAAGTTTGAATACCTTTCTTTTTGTATTTCGATACTATTGAACGTATATCTTCTTTTGCAAAATTACCGCCATAATTATCGGCATTCGGTTGTCCGTCTGATATTATAAACATTAGTTTAACTTCTTCCGGTCTCTTAACCAATAATTCATCAGCAAATATAATCGCCATACCGTCACGATTATTTGCGTTTTTTGATTTTATATGATTTAAGCGGTATTTGTCATTATTTGATATATTCTCAAACGAAGTGTATTGTTGAAAATTCACTCCATAATTATTACTATGACCACATATACAAATAGGAATATTTAAACCTGATGCAAAGTCATATAATAGATATGCCGCTTTTCTTGCAGCTTCTATTCTTGAACCACTCATTGAACCGGATTCGTCTATCAAAACCATAATAGCCATGTCAGGCAAATCCTGTGGCAATTTTGTGTTTGAGAAAAATTTTGAATCTATCCTAAATGTATCTCTTGATTCAATTTTTCGTCCGAATTGCCTTCTCGTCAATTTACAACCTTGTTTCATATCATCAAGAATAAATTTCATTTTATTCTGAAGTTTTTTTGAAATAGGACCTAATTCTTTCATTTGTTTTTGATATTCTATCCTATCTGAATTGTCAACTTCTAAGTCACGCTCTACTGAATATGGAATACCTTTATGAGATGATGTCATATCAGCTGAATTGATAATCTGTAAATCATCACTTTTTAATGTATTTTCTGCTTCTCGTTTAGCCTTTTCATTTGCTTGCTCAGAAACAATACTTTTTGCAATGTTTTTTACTATATTTTCAGCTTCTTCTGCTGACATAACTTTTCCGGCAGATTTATTATCTCCTTTCTTCTGAGGTGCATTCGTTCTGTTTTGAGGTATCGCCGAAGCATTACCTACTGCATTTTTAGCACCTTGATTTAAACTATTCATAACATTTTGTGTTGATTGTTGTTGATTGCTTTGACTGTTATCAGAATCATTAGATTGATTACCATTTTGTCCATTCTGTTGATTGTCATTTAGCATTTCTCTGATATATTTCCAAAGAATTAATAAGCATTTATTAATTGCACTGAACTTTTCATTTAAGTCATCCGTTGTAGTACCTTTTTCAATTTCAGGTGCAATGTTAATGATGTTATCTAAAAGCTCATTGCTTTTTAACTTAGATTCATTTTCTATTACAACTGAACCGAATCTTGCCTGTTGTAGAATTAAAGAGAACATAACAGATAATTCATCTGCTTGTTTATTCTTTATTGCTTCAGTCAACGTTTCAACTGATTCTGATTGCCCTCTAAGTGATTCAGTTGAATATATCAATGCTTGTTCAACTAAACCGTGATAATCATCTGTTATTTTTCTTTCATCATGCACATCTGAAAAGATATTTGAAAGCTGATGATATATATTGCAGAATATAGGCCTGTAATTTTCATTATTTAATGCTTCTTCTATTTCTTTAATATATTTCTCTTCAATCTTATCTTCCGGCATAATTTCTCCAAATAATTCACCGTTTTGTTTAAGCGAATTCATTATTGCATTTTCTTCTTTAAATTGTAAATACAATATATGTGCACATTCATGTGATAATATTCCAATTATGGTTAATATTCTTGATTCTCTTTTGGTGTAATATTGAATTACTCCATTTGCAGTATTTATATGTGTTTCTGTTCCGTCAGTATAAGCAGTACATGAGCTTTTAGGATCATGCTCAAACGATACTTTCGGTTGCCTAAACTGCTTATATAAAATAGAATTAACAATGTTTTGCATTCTGCTTTTAAATTTTTCGGATGTAAAGATTTCTTCATCTGTGATTGTCTTTTCTATTTCATTTTTTCTTACTTTTATAGCATTTGCCATATCTATTCCTCCTCAAAACCAATAAGCAGACTTAGAAATTAAGTCTGCTTATTAAAAATTAAATTTCTCCTTACGATAGCTCTTTATACTTGCTGATATTAGTATTAATGAAATCCAACAATTCTTGACGTTCTTCATAATCCGAAGTCGCTTTAGATACTAATGTATCTGTAATATTTTCAAGAATATTTGATATTCCGTCATACTTAATTGTCATTACAAGCATTTCAAGCTCTGTTACAGATACCGCACCTTGTGTAATATCATGTTCCTGACAATACTGCGAAAAATCGTTCCAAAGGTTATAGCAATCTTCAATTATTTCATCATCATCAAAACCGGTATTATACTTAATACGATCTATCACCATTTCTTTTGGCAATTCATATGAATCAATAATGAATGACATTCTTCTTAAAACTGATGGATCAACAGGTCTGCAAGAATTATAGCCAACATTATCTGTAAAGATACAAATGGCATTTTCATCTCGTCTTGCATATGAACCGTCCAGTAACGGAATTACACTGTTTGGTCTGTCATATTCGTTTAGTCCGACAAGTACGCCTGCATCTTTTATACGAGATACTTCCTGTACTTCCACAATATAACCTTTTGTTAATGCTTTCACATAATTGCTCATAACATGAACAAAATGTGGTGATGAACTATTACGCTTCGCAACAGCTTCGCCGTATGCTTTCAAACACATATCTTCTGTTGCATTTTCGTCTCTTGTTCCTGTAAGCATTTCATAAGCCATTTCAGGATCAAACTGAATGGTTTCAAAATCAGGTAAATTATCAGTATTTGCAGCAGCACTTGTATCCGGTACAAAGTCACTCAAGAAGTCTTGTGTCACCATATCAGTATGACACGTCATTCTCAGTAACGGCATATCAAGAATACAAGCCATTACTTCCACACCGGTTGATTTTCCGTAAGATGTTATACCTCTCCACATAAAGTTCACCATAGGACGTTTATCGCTTTTTGATGCAATATAACGTTTAGCCATTTTGGCTACTTCAGGTGGTATCGGAAAATCATCAGGGAATTGAGGGATAAGCATTCTTTCTTCATCGCTCCAATTATGAGAATTGATGAAAGATGCAAATTCCTTTTTTGCAGATTCCACTGTTAATTTCTTTGCTTTCTTGTTCTTTTTGGAATTTCCAACAAGAATATCAGGTGTTCCGTATATAACTTCACCATTCAGTGAACCGGATGAAATAGTTCGTTTACTAAGCATATCAATATTACCATCATCCGGTATATTGATTTTAATGATTCCGTTAAGTATTTTCTGATATATGTAGTCATTTACCCACCATAACTTTGATTTTTCTTCTTCTGTTAATGAAATAGATGTTATTTGTTTGTAGATTAATATTCTATGTATAACACTCAATACCGATTCAACATTTGTAAACAATTCAGGTTCTACACTTCTAATTAAAGCTATAATCGCCATAAATAGTGTAGTCAAATGAATAGCATCATTCTTATTTCCTAAGGTTTTGAATGGTTCAGCTCCACCGGCAGTATTAATCTTAACGGCTTTAATTTCGCCGTTAATTTGATAGGTTACGATCTCATGACTGCCATCGGATAATTTTCTTTCAGCAGCAACTTTAGTTGATGATACTTTAACCACTGCATAATCTGTTCCTGTCTTATCCGACATATACATTAATGCTCTGGTTATATCGGCATTGATTGTTGAATAACCTTTTGTATTCAATGAACATCTCGAATCAGCATCTTTTCTTCTCGGACTGTCGTTTTCTAAACCGAGGGCTTTTAATCTTTTTATATCCCAACTTGATTGGGACTTAAAAATAATAGGAGTTGCCATTAAAAAGCACCTCCTTCATTTTCAAGATAAGCAATAGCTTCATCATATGTCATGCCATCTGACATAAGATAATTAACTGCTTCTGTTGCTGTTCCGAACGAATAGCCGTCAATAACATACTTACTGTTCTTGTTATTGATTTCCGTTCTATGATCATTATCACAATCACAGTAATTGCAAAATCCAAATCCAAAATCTGTGTGTCCATCATAATAAATCTCTCCGTAAATATTGTAACTCATAAAAATTCCTCCTTAAAAAAATATAATTCTTTACTTACTTTTCCAAATAATTGAGATAATCAATTATTTCTAAAACGATTGCCGTTAATATTCCGACTAATATTATGAACATTAGTTCATTCCTCCTTAAAAATCTTACTATATATAATCAGCACAAGCGGCTGTAAAAAAGAAAATAAAAAAAGAGCAACTAAGCCCGATTAGGGTTTAATTACTCTAAAAATAAAACTATATTAATGAAAAGAAAACAGTTTTATTATAACCATTTTCATAGACTTCATATCTTATATATTTATTATAACACAGTATATAATGAAGTCAACGACTTTTTTTATAAAATGAATATAGCAATGCAAATTATATATATCAAATACATCACCGGAACAAACGGTATAGAAATATTATTATCTTCGCAGGACTCATTTGAGCTTTCCTGTGCAGGCAAATTAATATTTACAACAGTACTATCCGTTTCTATTAATTTCAATTTGCTATTGATTTTTTCAATCAATTTATGTTTTCCTATTAAGATTAAAGAAGCTATAACAAACATTAAGCCCATCAAAGGTATAGTCAGATTAATTAAAAAATATATATCCACATCACCTTCGCCAATCCATTCATTTCCGAATTTACTGATTATATAACAAGCAAATCCATAAACAATAAGTAAACCAATATGTATAACTATTTGCATAATTCCATACACACTACCTAAATAAATACATTTCAATACTAATATAATCAGAATCGCTAAATAAATAGGTAATGTATATGTAATTCTTTTGCATATATCTGTCATTGATATTACCATTAAAATAAGTATCGTTATTATATACGGTATATACAAATATACTGATGCCAAAAGATTACTGTCAAGCATATTTGTCACTATTTTGCCGATCAACAATGTTCCGAACATATATCCGATACTACTCAATATTTTGTGCAAATACTTTTTCTTTTTATCAATAACCGTCTTATCATAAAAACCGGTTATAATCCAACCCAAAATAAAAGCTATTACCCCTTCAAAAGAAGGAATAATAGCATTTGTTATCATATATCATTAACATAGTCAAGAAATGAATTAATCGTATTTATTGCTTCTTCTCTTGTAACTATGTCCTCCGGTCCAAACTTATCTGTTTCTGTATTTATCCATCCTTCCGAATAAGCCCTTTTCACGTCATTTTCACACCAATGACCGTTTATATCTGTATAAGTACAATTATCTTCATAATCATCATATGAAATAAACCTTGAAAGGATTGCTACCAATTCTGCTCTCTTAACATTTTTATCAGGTTTAAATTTACCGCATCTATATCCATACAATACATTTGCATTTGCAAGTGTAGATACGGCATCATTATACCAAGCGTCTTTATCTGTATCCGTAAAAGTATTTACATTCTGAAAATAAGATGCCTTTGTTTCATCAGAAAATGTTCTATACAGTAAATTTGCAAGCTGTACTCTTGTAATATTTTCGCCTGAGCCAACGTCCTCTGAGTCACCGTATCCTTCAAGTGTTACGTTATAATCCGATTTAAACCGAAAATCAGTAACCGGTTGTGCAAAAGCAACACTCTGTAGTAACATAGCAGTGCTTAGTCCTACCAATAAGATTTTCTTTAAGTTATTCATTTTTCAAAACTCCTTTTCTTAGATTGCCGAATAGAAAAAAGTATGAAGATTTATATGACAATTTGACAATTATAAATCCGAATTTTTCAATATTTAATTTTGATGACACAAATTTCATCTATTCATTATTTGGAGAAAAAGAATAGAGAGTATGAGGCATGTGTCAAATTCTCATACTACAAGTCGAAACGATTATCATTGTTCACTCTATATTCAGTTTTAAGTGTTATATTTAATTCTCATATTCTATTCGGCATTGAGAATACGGCTATAAACTTGCCTTCATTAATATAGTCCTTATTTTAATAAAGATTTCTACCTTTTCATAAGTAAATGGCGGTAAAATAAAAAAATCCCTTAAAAAAGGGATTTTACTTATGAATTTATGTATTTTAAAAAATCATCAATACCTTTTGAATTATCGTTTATCCATTCTTTTTCAAAAGGGATACCGTATTTATTAAATAAATAAGTATTTTTTTGAATTCTAAAAATGAATTCATTAATTGGTGAATTATTTTTTATTGGTTCAACCTCCTTTCCAAGCTGTTTTATTATTTTACATTGCTTGTAATAAACCGTTTTAATAGACTTTACATCCCAATACCCCATTTTATATTTATGACCATTTTGTAATATAATTTTTTCTAAATTCTTTGAACCTTTTAAGACATTTATATTAG
>OGZV01001603.1_pt1 | contig 20221 bp, 17 predicted proteins | sample 1576861 | NCBI WGS metagenome assembly OGZV01 (sample SAMEA3541501, study PRJEB24748) | human gut metagenome | biome: human gut; feature: human-associated habitat; material: faeces | place: China | collected 2012
GATTTTGTCTGTCGGATATCGAGTTAATTCTAAAAGAGGTATAGCTTTCAGAAAAGTCTGAACTCTTAAAACAGATGAAATCTCAATCGGAATTTTCAAAAAAACGTATGTCAAAGAATCTTTGCATTATAATACACGCACTGTAAACAGATCCTTGCTTTACTTAATATACAACTGTCCTATATAATTTGGACAGAAGGAGGAACTTATTATTATGAATATTGGAAATCAAATATCAACAATTCGAAAAGAACAGCAATTAACACAAGAGCAATTTGGGGCGTTATTTCATGTGACACGACAAACAGTTTCAAACTGGGAAAAATGAAAAGAAGCAGAACAATGGGAGATGACAATGAAAAGAAGCAGGACAATGGGGGATGAGACCCAATGTCCTGTTTTTAAAAGCAGAGTGTTATACTTCAAGATGAGATTCCTTAGATCTTTGAAGCTGCAAAATCCTGTATTTTCTGAAACGATTATTCTACATCTTTCAGAGCCGCCAGATCTTCTTCGCCGGTACGGACTTTTACAACATGCCGTACGTCATATACAAAGATCTTGCCATCGCCGATGTGACCGGTATAGAGACATTTTTTGGCAGTTTTGATGACTTTTTCCACCGGGATATTGCCACCGATGACTTCTACTTTAACTTTTGGGAGGAGTGTAGCGTCAACTTCGGCACCACGGTATTTTTCGCCGGAACCTTTCTGGATACCGCAGCCCATAACCTGTGTAACGGTCATACCGGTGACACCAAGTTCATTGAGAGCTTTGCGGAGTTTGTCATACCGGGAAAGTTTTACAAGGATGGAAACTTTGTACATGCCGGTTGGATTGGCAGCAACCAGTTCTTCACCGGCTACTTTGACGGCGGCATTTTTCTGTGAATCGCTTGCTTTCGTATAATCAGATTCACCAAGATCTGTATTTTCATTCACATCCATCGTAGCAGTAATATCAGAAATGTTGAATCCGGCATAAGCACTTGCCAGGCCATGCTCGTGATAGTCCAGGCCCTCGATTTCGATATCAGCCGGAACACGCAGACCAACAAGTTTGTCGATGACCTTGAAAATAATGGTCATGGTAATGATAACCAAGAGCATAACAGAGGCAACACCGAGCAGCTGGATCAGGAAATAATGGATACCTCCGCCGTAAACCAGACCGGCAAGGGCACCGTTTAATGTCATGGAAACATCCGGCTTACCGTAACGAACCCAGGTAAAGATCATGGCAGTACAGGTTGCGATAGCAGCGGAAAGGTTTGTGTTCATGTATACCAGACTGGCTTTTGTAAGATCGGCGTCAGTTGACATTGCAGTTGTGCTTGCTCCGTTAAATCCGAACCAGCAGAACCAAAGAATGAAAACACCGAGTGCGGCAACGGTGAGATTATGACCGGGGATTGCTTTTGGTTTTCCGTCCCTGTCATATTTTCCGATACGAGGATCAAGGATTTTTGCACCGATGCATGCGGTGACACCGCCGACCATATGTACGGCAGTACTTCCGGCAAAATCATGGAAGCCAAGCTGAGAAAGCCAGCCGCCGCCCCAGATCCAGTGACCGGAGATCGGATAGACGATCAGAGAGATCATGGCACTATATAAACAGTAAGCTTTGAAATTTGTCCGTTCTGCCATGGAACCGGAAACGATCGTGGCAGATGTTGCACAGAAAACTGTCTGAAAAATGACGAAACACCAGGTCGGCAGAGATCCAAACTGATAACTTCCGCGGATCAGCGGATCGAGTTTTCCGATAAAAGCACCGCTTCCGCCGAACATCAGGCCAAATCCGACCAGCCAGAATGCGGAAGTTCCGATACAGAAATCCATCATATTCTTCATAAGAATATTGCCGGTATTTTTGGCACGCGTAAGTCCGGCCTCACACATTGCAAAACCAGCCTACATAAAATAAACAAGTGCGGCTCCAAGTAATGTCCAGATGACATCAACAGATGAAAAATTATAAAAATAAAGCAGAATCCATTTTTAGTTCAGAATCGTAATCAAACAGAAACGATACCTGATCCGGAGCATTTATTCATCAAGATCCATTGTTTTGGCCGAAATTCCGTTGACGGTTACATTATCATCCACCGTGATAACAAGACATTTTTTGCCATCCACAATACGTGTCTCCACAAGATCAGCATACTCCGGGCTGACCTGAATTGTGATCAGAGGGGTTTTGATCTCAAAACGTCTGGTGTTTACAAGGTTGGAAGCCATAAGGGAAGTATCTTCACCGACTGCATTGTCATAGGCAGCATTAAAATCAGAAAGCTTTTCATCTTCCACACCGCTTCGCTCCAGAAGCTGCTTTACTTCCCTTTTATCCAGCATGACCGGTTCCGGATCATCTTTGTGTTCCTCCATCAGCATAGTCAGATTGTCATGGATATTTTTGACTGTTTCATAATTACATTCTTCACCGAGAGTGTCGGAAATAACAGCCTGGAATGATTCCTTCTGTTCCCCGGCAGTAAGGGAAGCTTCACAGCCAAACATATTTTCCACAAATTCTGCCTGAAGTTCTTCCGGCTTTTTTGAATAGTAGAGCATCGCATGCAGGTCAGTGCTGCGATCATGAAATGCCGGGAACAGGAAACCGCGTTCCGGAAGTTCCACGATCCAGTCACGGATACGGTCACGGATGCGGTTTTCCGCTTCGTTGTAGCACAGTCCGGCTTTGGAGAGCCTGACCGGGCAGATGCAGCACAGGATGTATTCGTAAACCTCATCGGAAGAATCGAACATCTCTGTATTATCTTTGGCCTTTCCAGGAACATCGTAGGCAGCATGTACGAGAATGATAAAATAATTTTCCGCATTGTAATAATGTTCGATGATCTTGTCATAACATTCATCGACAAGAGCATCATCCGTCAGACGGCTGTTTTTTAAACGCAGCAGAAATTCCTGCTCGCCGCCTTCCGTCTCTGCTTTCAGTGGAAATTCCAGATTCAGCAGATTTTTGCCGATCGTTCCGGAAAGTGTCTTCTTGAAAATTTCAAAATATTTAAACATTTCTTCATCAGAAAGCGAAAGAAATGATTCACGCATCTCCAGACGTTTTTCCTTTTCCGAATCGACATAACAGCCGCAGATTCGGGAAATCGTACAGTTGTCCGGTGTGAATTGCTTCTTTAACTCAGAAATCTCTTTTTTATTCATAGGTATCCTCCCCTGTGGTTTGTCTATATCAATGAGCCATACGTGATTTTTCCGTATTTTGTACTCTCAAAATCACGAAAACATTCGGAATTCGCATATTTACTGCACAAATAGCTGCCTCCTCATGTTTTGGCGGTCCTCATAGACACAAATACGTATGCAAGCATCCGTTTTGTGTCCATTTGTCCCTTGAATCATCAGTATTTTAATATACACCCGGACAAAAAGCAAGAAATGAAAAATTGCCGTTTCTTATTGACAAACGCAGGATTTTGCCCTAAACTGATGAATGAAACAGAGCTGACAGCTCGTCATAGGGGCAAGACGAAGACAAGGGATAGTACATTTCGGACAATCTACAGAGAGGGGATCACTGGTGCGAGATTCCTGTGCGGAAGAGATGGAACCTGCCTTGGAGTCCTGTATGAAAATACAGCGTAGTTCCGGCGATAACGGAAAATGAGTGAGTACTGTTTTTAACAGTGCTAATCAGGGTGGTACCGCCGAAGATATGACAAGTCCTTGGTTCCTGCGTTTACGCAGAGACCGGGGCTTTTTTATTAGGTGCCAAAGAGGAGAATTGTGAGAGTACCATGTATGAAACGGTTTGTATGGCATCTTCTGGCTTTAATATTTTCAGCAAGAAAAGGAGAAAACGATGGCAAAAGAAAAGAAATTAGTTGAAGCAATCACATCTATGGATGAAGATTTTGCACAGTGGTATACCGATGTGGTAAAAAAAGCAGAGCTGATCGATTATACCAGCGTAAAAGGATGTATGGCGATTAAACCGGCAGGCTATGCAATCTGGGAGAATATCCAGCATGAGCTGGATCGCAGATTCAAAGAGACCGGCGTACAGAATGTATACATGCCGATGCTGATCCCGGAAAGTCTGCTGCAGAAAGAAAAAGATCATGTAGAAGGTTTTGCACCGGAAGTAGCATGGGTAACACACGGAGGACTGGAGCCGCTTCAGGAGCGTATGTGTGTACGTCCAACTTCTGAGACACTGTTCTGCGATTTCTACTCCAGAGATATTCATTCTTACCGTGATCTGCCGAAAGTATACAATCAGTGGTGTTCTGTTATGCGTTGGGAGAAGACAACAAGACCGTTTTTGCGTTCCAGAGAGTTCTTATGGCAGGAAGGACATACCGCACACGCAACAGCAGAAGAAGCAGAAGCACGTACGATCCAGATGCTGAATGTTTATGCAGATTTCTGTGAAGAAGTTCTGGCGATTCCGGTTGTAAAAGGAAGAAAGACCGACAAAGAAAAATTTGCCGGAGCAGAAGCAACTTACACGATTGAATCCCTGATGCACGACGGAAAAGCACTGCAGTCCGGAACAAGCCACAATTTCGGTGATGGATTTGCAAAAGCTTATGATATCCAGTTTACAGACCGTGACAACAAACTGAAATATGTTCACCAGACATCCTGGGGTATGACCACACGTATGATCGGTGCGATCATCATGGTACATGGAGATAACAGCGGTCTGGTGCTGCCGCCGAGAATCGCTCCGGTACAGGTAGATATCATCCCGATCCAGCAGAAAAAGGCAGGCATCCTGGAGAAAGCAGCAGAAGTGGAAGCAACACTGAAAGCGGCTGGATTAAGAGTGAAAACAGATGATACTGACAGAAGCCCGGGATGGAAATTCTCCGAGCAGGAGATGCGTGGTATTCCGGTTCGTGTGGAGATGGGACCAAAAGATATCGAAGCAGGTCAGGCTGTTGTCGTACGCCGTGACACACGTGAAAAGATCACCGTAGCAATCGACGAACTGGCAGCAGAATTGCCGAAGATCCTGGATAGCATGCAGAAAGATATGCTGGAGAGAGCACGCAAACACAGAGATGCACATACTTATGTTGCTCATAACATGGAAGAGTTAAAAGACATTGCAGACAACAAACCAGGATTTATCAAGGCAATGTGGTGCGGTGAACGTGAATGTGAAGATAAATTAAAAGAAGATGCAGGAATCACATCACGCTGTATGCCGTTGGAACAGGAAACCATTTCCGACGTATGCGTATGCTGCGGAAAACCGGCGAAAAAAATGGTATACTGGGGCAAAGCATATTAAAAAATACTGAACGCAGATCAATAAGCAGCGAAAAAGGCTGTAAATATTCGCTTTAAAACGAAAAGGCCGTAATCTTTCGAAACAAAAATTGTTTTCGGAAGGTTACGGCTGTTTTTGTGTCAGATGTGAGATGACTTACGTCTCTGTCATTGCCGGAAGTGTTTGTAAACGTGTGCCAAGTCTCATGTGAGATCGACTTGGACGGACTGTTTTGGGGAGGTGAGAGTTATTTCTCAGGCTTGCGGTATGCGTACACAGCCAGTCCGTCTTTCATAGGAAGTTTCAAAGATCCCTGGATCAGCGGAAGTGCATAATCAATAAATGCCTGAGCAATATCAGTTCCATCTTTTGTGATCCATTCAACAGGAACCGTCTTTTCCTGATTGCAGATCAGGTTGACATCCTCAAGGCCACATTCCATCACGTATGGTTTGTCAGATTTACGGACAAAGCTGACCATCTTTCCGGTTTCACCGCTGATGGCAGAAGTCACGCCGAAAGCTCCGGCCTGTGCAGCTTCCAGTGCATCCGTTTCAGACTGCAGGAAGGCAGAACATCTCTGATTGACATTCAGCTCGACCGAGCGAACTTTTACACCGAGGCGGTCACGCACCAGATTTTCCAGATATTTGCCGCAGCCGGTCAGCATTTTGTGTCCAAATGCATCGACACCTGCAGAGGCTGCATATTCACAGATAAAGGTGCCATCCTTGTCATGAATGCCTTCGGATACACAGACGATCAGGTTGTTTTTTGTCTTAAAACATTCTTCCAGAGAAGCAAGGAAAGATTCCTGGTCAAAATCCGCCTCCGGCAGATAAATCAGCACCGGGTTGTCCTGCTCGAATTTGCGGGCAAGTACGGATGCTGCGGTCAGCCAGCCGGCATGGCGGCCCATGATCTCAATGATGGTAACAGATTTTGTATTATAAACAGAAGCGTCCAGTCCGATTTCACAGACGGAAGCAGCCACATATTTTGCGGCACTGCCGAATCCCGGTGTGTGGTCGGTGAGGATCAGGTCGTTGTCGATCGTTTTCGGAATACCCATGATACGTACATCAATGTTGTGGGCAGCAGCATAGCGGGAAAGTTTGCTGACCGTATCCATAGAATCGTTTCCTCCTATATAAAAGAAGTAACCGATGTTCATCTCTTCAAATTTCTGAAACAGCAGAGGATAGATCGCATCATTTAAATCATCCGGAAGTTTGAAACGGCAGGAACCAAGGTAAGCTCCTGGAGTTGTACGCAGAGCTTCCAGTGTATCGTTATCCAGTTCTTTCATATCCATAAAGCGTCCGTCTAAAAATCCCTGGATGCCGTTGATCATGCCGTAGACATGTTCAATCTCTTCGCTGCGGTTAAAACCTTCACGGATCACACCGTAAAGACTGCTGTTGATAACGGCGGTCGGTCCGCCGGACTGTCCTACAATTAAATTTTTCACAAGTTAAGCTCCTTTCAGCTTCTTTTTGGCATTCCTTTCTATTTTACTACATTTCCTGAAAAAAAACTATTATGAATCGCGGGAAATTCTAAAAATAATTCTCTCTGTTTCATCCATTACTTTTTCAGAATATTTTTGGAAATATTCAGGAAAAGTCAAAGAAACCGACCGAAAAATTTACGGAATCTCGTACAAACGAGGTAAAAACATAAAAAATAATTGACAAGCACAAAACCCGGCGGTATTATAGAACACAAGATTTTTTATTAAAATATAATAAAGATAAAAAATCTGTAAAGTGAAGTTTTAGAAGGAGGAAAAATATTATGAAAAAATTCACAAGATTTTTTGCTACCGTTGCAGCAGTCTCTATGGTAGCTGCTTCTTTGACAGGATGTGGAAGTAAATCTGACAACACAGCAAGCACAGACACAACTGCTGATTCAGCAACAGCAGGTGATACACTGAAGATTGGCGGAATCGGACCGATCACCGGAGGAGCAGCCGTATATGGACTGGCTGTTAAAAATGCAGCAGAGCTGGCAGTAAAAGAGATCAACGAAGCAGGCGGTATCAACGGCATGCAGGTTGAATTTAAATTTGAAGATGATGAGCATGATGCAGAGAAATCGGTAAACGCTTACAACTCCCTGAAAGACTGGGGTATGCAGATGCTGATGGGTACTGTTACATCCACACCTTGTACAGCAGTTGTTGAAAAAACACATGAAGACAATATGTTCCAGCTGACACCGTCAGGTTCCGCTGTTGAATCTATTAAATATGACAATGCGTTCCGTGTATGCTTTTCTGACCCGGGTCAGGGTACTGCATCTGCAAAATACATCGGTGAGAATAAGCTGGCATCAAAAGTAGCCGTTATCTACAACAGCTCTGATGTATATTCTTCCGGTATTTATCAGAAATTTGCAGAAGAGGCAAAAAATCAGGACTTCGAAGTTGTTTCTGCTGAAGCATTTACCGAAGACAGCAAGACAGACTTCTCAGTACAGCTGCAGAAAGCAAAGGATGCAGGTGCTGACATGGTATTCCTGCCGATCTACTATACAGAAGCTTCTCTGATCCTGACACAGGCAAACTCCATGGGTTATGCTCCGACATTCTTCGGATGTGACGGTCTGGATGGTCTGCTGGCAGTTAAGAACTTCGATACAAAACTGGCTGATGGCGTTATGCTTCTGACACCGTTTGCAGCTGATGCAGATGATGAAAAGACACAGGCATTTGTTTCTGCTTACAAAGAAGCTTACGGCGATACACCGAACCAGTTCGCAGCGGATACTTACGATGCAATCTATATCATGAAAGCAGCAGCAGAAAAAGCAGGTGTGACAGCTGATATGAGCGTAAGCGACATCTGTGATGCAATGAAAACTGCCATGACAGAGATCAGCTACGATGGTCTGACCGGTGAAGGTATGACCTGGACAGCAGACGGTGAGCCGGACAAGGCACCAAAAGCTGTCGTGATCAAAGATGGTGCTTACGTAGCAATGTAATGATGCCGGTGTCGATTGTGGGAGTGCGAAGCACGGAACATCCACAGGCATGTCAGGTGGGGATTTTTGCCCCCAACATCATCATAATAAAAATGAAGAGGCACTTACAGTTCGGTAAGGAAGCCCAGAGGAGGGCTGCCATGGGCAGCCCTTTTTCCTGTTATAAGCGAATCCTATTGAATAAGTAGGCAAACACAGAAAACAACCATACACAGATATCAAAGGTAGACTTGTAAAGTCTGTTTTTGATATCTGTGTGGTATTCTTATTTTTAAGAAAACGATGGTTATATTAAAAATACGACAAGGGGTGTGCGTATGAGTTTTATTTCTTATCTGATCAACGGTATCAGCCTTGGAAGTGTCTATGCAATCATAGCACTTGGCTATACAATGGTATACGGTATCGCAAAGATGCTGAATTTTGCACATGGTGATATCATCATGGTAGGCGGTTATGCAGCTTTTATCTCCATGAATTCTTTAGGCGTGAATCCAATTCTGGCAGTTATATTATCGGTTGTCATCTGTACGATTCTCGGACTAGTTATTGAGCGTGTTGCTTACCGTCCGCTTCGAAATGCATCTTCACCGCTGGCTGTTCTGATCACAGCGATCGGTGTCAGCTATCTGCTTCAGAACCTTGCACTTCTGATGTTCGGTGCAGATACAAAATCTTTTACATCTGTTGTAACAGTTCCGGCAGTTGTGCTGGCAGGCGGAAAACTGACGATCTCCGGTGAGACGATCGTTACTGTTCTTGCATGTATGATCATCATGATCGGTCTGACACTGTTCATCAACAAGACAAAAGCAGGTCAGGCAATGCTGGCAGTTTCGGAGGATCGAGGTGCTGCACAGCTGATGGGCATCAATGTAAATGGAACGATTGCCCTTACCTTTGCAATCGGTTCTGCACTGGCAGCAATCGCAGCGGTTCTGCTGTGTTCTGCTTATCCTTCTCTGACACCGTACACCGGAGCCATGCCTGGTATCAAAGCATTCGTAGCCGCTGTATTTGGCGGTATCGGATCGATTCCGGGAGCACTGATCGGAGGTATTTTGCTTGGTATTATTGAAATTCTCGGCAAAGCATATATTTCCTCTCAGATGGCAGATGCGATCGTATTCGGAGTTCTGATCGTTGTACTTCTGGTAAAACCAAGCGGATTGCTTGGAAAGCAGATTCAGGAGAAAGTGTAGGTGGCAGCGATGAAAAAATTAAAATTAAACAAAACGACAAAAAACAATCTGATCACATACGGAATCGTCATCCTCGCTTATATCATCGTAGAAGCAATGCTGGCAGGAGGTCAGATCTCCAGTCTGATGAAGGGACTTTTAGTTCCGCTCTGTGTTTATGTGATTCTGGCTGTATCTTTGAATCTTGTGGTAGGTATTTTAGGTGAGCTGAGTCTTGGACATGCAGGATTTATGTGTGTGGGTGCATTCTCCAGTGCATTCTTCTCAAAATGCACCGCAGGAATGATGCCGGATGGATTTCGTTTCTTTCTGGCACTGCTGATTGGAGCTGCTATTGCGGCTCTGTTCGGACTGATTATTGGAATCCCGGTACTGCGACTGAAAGGTGACTACCTGGCGATCGTTACCCTGGCATTTGGTGAGATCATCAAGAACCTGATCAACGTATTCTTTATCGGAAAAGATGCAAATGGTTTCCATTTTTCCATGAAGGATGCCATGTCGCTGAACATGGACGGAGGAGATGTTATCATTAACGGACCGCAGGGAATCACCGGAACGCCAAATGATTCTACGTTTACCATCGGCGTGATCCTGGTACTGATCACACTGGTTATCGTACTGCATCTGATCCATTCCAGAGACGGACGTGCGATCATGTCTATTCGTGACAACCGTATCGCAGCTGAGTCTGTCGGTATCAATATTACAAAATACAAACTGATGGCATTTATTATTTCAGCAGCCCTTGCCGGAGTTGCCGGTGTTCTGTATGCACATAACCTGGCTACCCTGACTGCACTGCCGAAAAACTTTGGTTATAACCAGTCGATCATGATCCTGGTATTTGTTGTACTTGGCGGTATCGGAAGCACAAGAGGTTCTATGATCGCAGCCGTTGTACTGACACTGCTTCCGGAGCTTCTGCGCGGACTGAATGACTACCGTATGCTGATCTATGCAATCGTCCTGATCGTGATGATGCTTCTGAACTGGAGCCCGAAAGCACTGGAAATGAGAGAACGTTATTCACCGAAGCGTCTGCTTGCAAAGAGAAAAGAAGCAAAGGAGGCGAAATAATATGGAGAACATGTTAGAGGTAAAGAATCTGAGCATTTCATTCGGAGGACTGCGTGCCGTATCCGAATTTGATATGAATATCGGGAAAGGTCAGCTCTATGGCCTGATCGGACCGAACGGTGCCGGAAAAACAACCATATTTAACTTGCTGACAGGTGTTTACAAACCGGATGAAGGTATTGTAAAATTAGATGGACAGGACATTACCGGAAAGAAGACCATTGATATCAACAAAGCAGGTATCGCCCGTACTTTCCAGAATATCCGCCTGTTCTCACAGATGTCCGTACTGGACAATGTAAAAGTAGGACTGCACAATCATCATCACTACAATACGCTCGAAGGGATTCTGCGTCTGCCGCGTTACCGTAAGGTGGAAAAAGAGATGAATGAACGTGCGATGGAGCTTTTGAAAGTGTTCGACCTTGAGAAAGATGCCGAGTATCTGGCTTCTAATCTGCCATATGGACAGCAGAGAAAACTGGAGATCGCCAGAGCACTTGCAACTGATCCGAAGCTTCTGCTTCTGGATGAGCCGGCAGCCGGCATGAATCCGAACGAGACAAAAGAACTGATGGAAACGATCAGCTTTGTGCGTGATCATTTTAATATGACAATCCTTCTGATTGAACACGACATGAAACTGGTTTCCGGTATCTGTGAAGAGCTGACCGTACTGAATTTCGGAAAAGTACTGGCACAGGGACCGACTGCGGAAGTACTGAATGATCCGCAGGTTATCACAGCATATCTGGGAGAATAGGAGGAAATGGACTTATGGCAATGCTTGAGGTAAAAGATCTGAATGTATATTACGGTATGATTCAGGCGATTAAGGGGATTTCCTTTGAAGTAAATCAGGGAGAAGTCATCGCACTGATCGGTGCCAACGGAGCCGGAAAGACTACAACACTTCATGCAGTCACAGGGCTGACACCGGTGAAATCAGGCCATATTTTCTTCGAAGGAAAAGATATTACAAAAGTGCCGGCTCACAAGATCGTTTCTATGGGAATGGCACACGTTCCGGAGGGACGACGCGTATTTGCACAGCTCAGTGTTTATCAGAACCTGAAGATGGGTGCTTATACACGAAAAGACAAAGACGAGATCAGGCAGACACTTGATATGGTATATGAGCATTTCCCGCGTCTGGAAGAACGTAAGAACCAGATGGCAGGTACGCTTTCCGGTGGTGAACAGCAGATGCTTGCAATGGGACGTGCACTGATGTCTCATCCGAAGATCATCCTTATGGATGAACCGTCTATGGGACTTTCACCGATTTTTGTAAATGAGATTTTCGAAATTATCAAGAAAGTCAGTGCAGCCGGCACGACCGTACTTCTGGTAGAGCAGAATGCAAAGAAAGCACTCTCCATCGCAGACAGAGCATATGTCCTGGAAACAGGCAAAATTATCTTACAGGGTGATGCAGACAAGCTGTTAAATGATGAGTCTGTCAAGAAAGCATACCTTGGAGAATAAAAGGGGGTTTGTGCTATGGGAAAACTGATCGTTACGATCGCAAGACAGTATGGAAGCGGTGGAAAAACCATCGGTCAGATGCTGGCAGAAAATCTGGGTGTAAACTGTTATAACAGAGAAATTCTGCGTATGGCATCCGATGACAGCGGAATCAAAGAAGAGCTGTTCAATCAGGCAGATGAAAAACTTCGCAATAATCCGCTCTTTGGAAATTCCACAAGAATCTACAAAGGCGGGCTGATCCAGCCGGATCATGGCGGATTTGTCTCCGCAGACAATCTCTTTAATTATCAGGCAAAAGTGATCAAAGAACTGGCAGAGAAAGAGTCCTGTGTATTTATCGGACGCTGTGCAGACTTTGTTCTCAAAGACCGCCCGGATGTGATGAGCGTCTTTATCCATGCACCGCAGGAGTACTGCCTGGCACGTGGTATGGAACGCAACTCCATGACGGAAAAAGAGATGGAAAGATTTATAGCAAAGACAGACAAGTATCGAGGTGATTTCTATCATTATTATACCGGACGCACCTGGAACGATGCGAGAAATTACGATCTGTGTCTGGACAGCAGCAAGCTTGGATTTGACAAATGCGTAGAAGCAATCAAGGCATACGCAAAAGTAAGATTTGGCGAAGATATTTTTGAATAAGCGTCCAGCAATGCAGCAAGTATCAGGAGCAGATGTGAGATACTTGCATAAATAAAGCAAGAATGCGGCAGGGAGAGGAAACTTTCTCTGTCGTTTTTGTATCTTAGCTGAAGAAAACTTTTTATCTTAGTCGGAGAAGACTCCCACTTCTATAAGTGGCGAGCAACAAATTTGTCTTAGTGGGAGTGCAATCTCCGACTAAGATAAACGCTCCGCGAGGATGCACAGCGATTCTGTTGGGTAAATGTCAGCAAAGCTGACCAGAATCGCGTGCCAAGTCTCACGTGCGTTCGACTTGAAAGCGATTCTGTCAGGTAAATGTCAGCAGAGTTGACCAGAATTGCATGCCAGATCTCATGTGCGTTCGATTTAAAAAGAAGCAGGCAACAAACAGATGTGTTTGAGTCAAATTTATGGGGAGAGGATAATATGACACTACGAGAAGAAGCAGATAAAATCATAAAAGAAGCGATCACAAAAGTACTGCCGGATGAGGCAGTAAAACAGGCACTGAAAAGCAGAAAATCGGTAAAAGGAAAACTTTACCTTGTGGCGGTTGGAAAAGCAGCTTGGCAGATGGCAAATGCAGCCGCAAACATCCTGAATGGACAGATTGAGAAAGGGATTGTGATCACGAAATACGGACATATTCAGGGAGACATTCTGGGGATTGAATGTTTTGAAGCAGGACATCCGGTTCCGGATACAAATACCTTTGCGGCCACACAGAAAGTGATCGAGCTGACAGAAGAATTGCAGGCAGACGATCAGGTACTATTTCTGCTTTCCGGAGGCGGCTCCGCCCTTTTTGAAAAACCATTGATAAGTACAGAAGAATTATCGGATATAACAAAGCAGCTGCTTGCATGCGGGGCAGATATTGTAGAAATGAACACCATACGGAAAAGACTGTCCGCAGTCAAAGGCGGAAAATTTGCCGGACTCTGTGAACCGGCAGCCATATTTGCGATTGTACTGAGCGATATCGTCGGAGATCCGCTTGATATGATCGCATCCGGACCGGCATATGCAGACTCTTCGAGCGCATCCGATGCAATCGCAATCGTTGAAAAATATCACTTAAAACTCAGCGAGAAGGCAAGAACATTACTGGAGATGAAAACACCAAAAGCAGTAACAAATGTGGAAACCAGGATCACCGGAAGCGTCAGAAATCTGTGCCTGGCAGCAAAAGAAGCCTGCGAAAAACTTGGCTACGAAAGCATGATCCTCACAGATGCCCTGCAGTGTGAGGCAAAAGAAGCAGGAGCATTTTTAGCAGCGATCGCAAAAACACATCAAAATACAGACAAAAGCCTTGCTTTTATCGCGGGAGGCGAGACGATCGTCCACGTGACAGGAAAAGGACTCGGCGGACGCAACCAGGAGCTGGCACTTGCGGCGGCAGAAGGACTGGCTGCATGCAGAAATACTGCCATTTTCAGCGTCGGAAGCGACGGAACTGACGGACCGACCGATGCAGCCGGTGGCTATTGCGATGAAAATACAAAAGAAAAAATGCAACAGGCAGGACTTGATGTCTATGAAGTGCTGAAAGAGAATGATACCTACCATGCACTGAAAAAGACAGGAGGACTGATCATCACCGGAGCAACCGGGACAAATGTAAACGATGTGGCAGTGGTGCTGATACGACGGAAATTCTTGTGATAATCAGAAAAAATCTAAAGATATGTTTATAAATCTTGTAATAATAAATTGTTTAGTGTATAATTCTGGTAAAAGAAAACATATGAAGAGATAAGATTTCTCAGAGGAGGGTTAAAGAATTATGGATATTAGAGAGTGTGCAAAAGCGATAGACTTAGATCTTGAAAGTATAGCCTGTTTAGGAAGGTCAATAAAACCAGCACAAGGTAAAAGGCTTGTTTTTAATTGTGACGGACGTTTAAAAAGTGAACATAAATATGCTATTAAGCATTTTGGATTTGAGAAAGTTTATATTATCTGGCAAAATAAACTTAGAAGACAAATATATTCATTGCGAAGAATAGATTTTATGGAGGCATTGTCGAATTATAATGGTATAGTTGAAAAAGGGGTGGGATTTAGATGGAAGGATATGGAAGAGGTGTATGTGATTGAGGAAGAACATATTATGGATTTCTTACAAAAAATAAAAGATAAAGAAAGTGAACATATATAGAAAATAATTAAAATAGCTACGGTAGATGACCATGCGGTGCAATGTGTAAAACACAATATTGGATGAAGGAGAAAAGTGATGAAAAAAAGAATTCTGCTGCTTTTTACAGCAATGTTTATGTTAACAGTCCCAGGTAAGATACAAGCATCTGCGAATGAGCAAGAAAAAAGTACAGTATATTTTGAAGAAAACACATTAGAAGAAGGTTCTTTGACCAAAGAATCCGCTGACAATATAAGTGAAAGCGGGACAATAGGTGATATGATTACCTGGGATTTGACTGAAGATGGAACACTGACCATAAGAGGAACAGGAGATATTTCGGATTACACTTTTTCTGAACACCTGGAATGCCAGAACATAAAGAAAGTTGTTATAGAAGAAGGAATCACAAGCGTAGGAAATAGAACATTTGAAACGTGTGGCGAACTGACAAGCATAGAATTGCCAAAAGGAATCACGAGCATAGGCGATCATGCGTTTTATAAGTGCAGCAAACTGGCAAGTATGGAATTGCCAAAAGGAATCACAAGTATAGGAAATGGTGCATTTAGTGAGTGCGTTAGAATGACGAGTGCAAAGTTACCAGAAGGAATCATGAGTATAGGAGAGAGTGCATTTGCTGGTGACGTAAATCTGATAAGTATAGAGCTGCCAGAAGGAATCACAAGTATAGAAGATAGTGCATTTGCTGAATGTAGAAGTCTGAGCAGTATAAAATTGCCGAAAGGAATAACGAGCGTAGGAAATCGTGCATTTTACGATTGTGACAGCCTGACCAGTATAGAATTTTTTGACGGATTGATGAGCATAGGATATTCTGCATTTGAATCTTGTGACAGTCTGAGCAGTATAGAATTGCCAGAAGAAATGACGAGCATAGGATATTCTGTATTTTACGATTGTGACAGTCTGAGCAGTATAAAATTGCCGAAAGGATTGACGAGCATAGGAAGTTATGCATTTTACTACTGTAGAAGTCTGAGCAGTATAGAATTGCCTGACGGATTGATGAGCATAGGAGATTCTGCATTTTCCGTGTGTTTCAGTCTGAGCAGTATAGAATTGCCTGAGAGTTTGAGGAGTATAGGGGAATGTGCATTTGGGACTGAAGTTAAAATATTGTACAATGGAACAAAGATAGATTGGAATATCATTGAAGGAAGTTCTGAGGTTTCTGTGAAGAAGATATACTATAAAAAGGAAATTCATGAACATGATTATAAAGAAGAAAGTGTGAAAGAGGCTACGTGTACCGAAGAAGGACAGAGAGAATTAGTATGTGATATATGTGGAGATTGTCAAATTGAAAGTATTCCAAAGGAAGATCATAAAGAAGAGATAGATGAAAAAATAGAAGCAACTTGTGATGCGGATGGAAGGACGCAAGGGAGTCATTGTGCTATTTGTGGAAAAGTACTTGTGGAACCAAGTACAATCAAAGCGACAGGACATAGCTGGGATGCAGGCGAGATATGGTCCGGGGCACGGTGTGAATATACCGGGGAAATCCGGTATACCTGTACAAAATGCGGAGAAACCAAAACAGAAGAGATTGTGGCGCCTGGGCACAAATTTAGTCCTTGGAAAGTTATTAGCAAAGCAGACATTGATTCAGCGGAAAAGCAGTCACGTTCATGCAGTGTGTGTGGAAAAAGCGAGCAAAGAGAGGTTGGAAGTAAACTTCAACCGAGTATGACAGTAAGTGCGTCTAAGATTGTACTTAAGATTGGACAGAAAACGGATAAATTAAAAATATCAAATCTTGCAAAAGGAGATGCGATTGTATCCTGGCAGTCTGACAATGAAGAAATAGCTCAGGTATGGGGAAAAGCAGATGGAAGCGATATTGTCATTATTGCAGGAAACAAGACGGGAGAAGCCAAAATTACGATTACCTTAAAGAGTAATTTACAAAAAACAATCACTGTGACTGTTCAGAAAAAGACAGTGAAAACAAAGAAAATTTCTGGTGTAGCAAAGAAGTTGACATTAAAGAAAAAGCAGAAATTAACTTTACATCCTGTCATCACACCTTTAACCAGTACAGAAAAAATTACTTACAAATCCAGCAATTCTAAGATTGTTTCCGTAAATTCGAAGGGACGCATTACAGCTAAGAAAAAAGGAAAAGCAGTTATTACGGTTAAGTCAGGGAAGAAAAAAGTAAAATGCAAAGTAACAGTTAAATAAGAATTTGAAAACCACAATTTTATAAGTGGTTATTAACCCTCACAGGGTTTTAATAAAATCCTCCAAAAGCCTTGAAAATTAAGGGTTTATCGCAAAATGCTCACCTTAACTTATTATACGATTTCACACTGTTTTATTCTTCCCTTGGAAGCTGATAAGGGCAAACACAAGGGCAAGAAAATCTGATAACAAGATATAACAGAATGTGGCAATCGGAGAACTGTGACGTATGTGCGAATATATTATACTGGAGGATTTATTATATGGACAAGTACATTTTTAATGAAAGCAACGGTTTATGGTATGAATTGCAGGGAGATTATTATATCCCTTGTCTGATACTTTCCGAAGAAGAAACACAGCCTGTCGGCTTATGGGGACAACGCCACAAGCAGTATTTACAGGAGCATAGGCACATTGTTTACACCACAATGCTGATTGAGGGTACACTTAACCGCTATCTTGCAGATATTAACCAACAGGCGGAGCAAATGTTCCACCGATTGATTGAGGAAATGGCTCAAAAGCAGGGTGTGACGGAACAGTTAAAAGCAGAACACCCTATGGAATGGATAGGATTGATGAATAACATACAGGATTGTGCAAGAGAAGTTGTAAATCACGATATAATTAACAACTAACATTAGAATGGTGGCAGGGAATGCTTTTTCTCTGCCACTTATTTATTGATGTAACCTATTGACTTTTGTATCGTACTGCGATATACTGTCAATATCGAAGTGCGATGTATCGCACTAAAAACAAACGGAGGGTCGATGAAATGAATCAACATATAAAAAAAGTATATGTTCCGATGACGGAAACTGCTTTTTTCATCCTATTATGTTTGCGAAAACCTAATCACGGGTACGGTATCGTTCAAATGGTTGAAAAACTGACAGAAGGTGCTATTAAACTGACACCGGGTACATTGTATGGTAGTTTATCAAAAATGGAAAAAGACAATATAATCCATTTTGTTCGTGAAGAAGATAAACGAAAAATCTATCAAATCACGGATTTAGGGTTAGAAGTTTTACAACTTGAACTGAAACGAATTGAACGCTTATATAAGATAGCACAGGAGGAAATGTAGAATGCAAGTAAAAAAACAATTCAAATGGTTTACAATATTCGAATATGAAAAAGAGCAGGATTATTTACGAGAAATGCATAAGTCGGGTTGGAAATTTATCAAGGTAATAGGATTGGGAATGTATCATTTTGAAAAATGTATTCCTCAAGACGTAGTGTACCAACTCGACTATAATAAAGATGGGCTCGCACATAAGGATGAATATCTGAAAATGTTTGATGATTGTGGTTGGGAGTATATACAGGATTTTTGGGGCTACAGCTATTTTAGAAAAGCGGTTAGTGAAGACGGTGTAGCAGAAGAAATTTTCTGTGATGAGGAATCGAGATTTCAGATGATGCAACGAGTATTGAAAGGTCGAATGTTACCATTGTTGGTCATTTTCCTTGCAGTATTATTACCACAATTTATTCTTAACCTGTTTAGTTACCATAATTATTTTGTAGCTACATTTATTGGTGTCATTCTGGTTATGTATATATCAATATTTACTATGTATTTTACAAAATATAATCAGTATAAAGACCACAGAAAATAGTTTAAACTTTCAGTTTTCTGCATTTATAAAATTACACCCTGCAAGGCACAAAAATCTTGCAGGGTGTTTTCTTATACTCTGATATATGTAAGACCGCAAGGCAGGTTGCCCTGCGGTGTTGATTTCCTATGTCGTAATTATCTGTCCCTGTCTTGGGATTTCTTTCTCTGCTTCGGCTGGGAGTTCTGTTTGCCCTCCTCCTGAAGCTGTCTGAGCCTGTTACGCACGCTTTGTCTTTCGGGCGGTCTGTGCTGTTTCTCGGCAGGTTTCTGTCCGTTCTTGACTGTCTGCTCCCACTCTGCAAGGTCTTGGTTATACTGTGTCACAATAGCCTCTGCTTTGCGGTAAGTTTTCATAAATGCCTGTACATCAGGATAACCGTCATCTTTTAGAATATCGGGGATTTTATCCAGCTTTTCAGCAAGTTCGATTTCGGTCTGCTGTATCTGCTTTTCCAGAGCCTTACGCTCCTTGCCTTTGAAGATACCCGTTGTTTCTGCAAGCTGCTGTCGCAGATTCGGGAGTGTGACTTCCTGTATCTTCTTGATTGCTTTCGCCTGTTTCTGTACTTTCAGCATAAGGGTCTGCATTGTGCGGAACTCGTCCATATCCACATTGAGGACTGGCTTGGGCGGCATATCCTTTTCACGGATGATGGCTTGCAGAAATTCCTTTGCCTTGCCTACGATACCTCGGAACAGGTTTGGAAGCCAACCGTTTTCACGGATGGACTGACCGGCTTTGTCGTGGATTTCGGTCTGCTTGATTTCCAGTATCTTTGCTTCTTCAATGCCCGATATGAGAGCCAAATCCGCTGTTCTGTTCCATTCCTGCCTTGCGGTGTTATCTGCTTCGATTTCGGTAGCCTTGGGATTGTTCTTACCTATCTTTTTTGTGGGGAGATACACGCTGTTCTTATCAAACACTTTCAATCGCTGTTCGGGATCTGAAATGTGGGAATTGATAAGCTCCGTGTAAACCTCTTTTGCTTCTGCTATGAACGCTTCTGTTTTGAAACGCTCGTCTTTGGTTGTGAATAAATGGCTTTCGTAAACTTCCCCCTTTTTGATAACGGTACAGCCTTTTCGGACTTGACCGTTTTCGTCTGTGATTTCTTTCTTGGTTCGTACCCTTTTTCCTGTTTCGTCATAAAATACGCTTCTGGTGGCAATCTTGATGTCAGGTTCGGGAAGCAGTTTCCTTTCACTGAATATGAGGTGGATGTGGTAATTGGTCTTGCGTTTGTTATGATGCAGAGCCGATACACATTCCACTCCGTACTGCTGTCTGAATTTGTTCGTAAATTCTTCAAGCACCTGCTGCGGGTCAAAGGTGGTGTAAATCTCTGGCAGGGCAATGATTAACTCCCTTGCTTCAATACCCTTTCCTGTTGTTCCGCTTCGTAGGAACTCCTGCTGGCTTTCCCTGGCGAGATTGTTCCAAAAGGTATTGTCGGCGGTACGATAGGTGGCATAAAGGTTTTCCTGTTTGACGTGGCTCGTGATATATGAGATTCTTCCCTTGACATTGGGCAGCTTCGACATCTG
>OGZV01001604.1_pt1 | contig 20197 bp, 16 predicted proteins | sample 1576861 | NCBI WGS metagenome assembly OGZV01 (sample SAMEA3541501, study PRJEB24748) | human gut metagenome | biome: human gut; feature: human-associated habitat; material: faeces | place: China | collected 2012
GCTTCCTTGCCATCGACGGTATCCTGGATCTGTGCCTGAACGTCGTAGACGGACTTGTGGTTTATCCAAAGGTTATCTTAAAACACATGATGGCAGAGCTTCCGTTTATGGCAACCGAGAATATCATGATGGATGCGGTGAAAGCAGGCGGCGACCGTCAGGAGCTGCATGAGAGAATCCGCGAGCTGTCCATGATCGCCGGAAAACATGTCAAAGAGGAAGGCCGCGATAATGATCTTCTGGATCTGATCGCAGCGGATGAGATGTTCCATCTGACCAAAGAAGAGCTGGAAAAGACGATGGATCCGTCCAAATACACAGGCCGCGCATCCGTACAGGTTGACGCATTCCTGAAGAACGTAGTTAATCCGGTGCTTGAGGCAAACAAAGAGGCACTTGGCATGACTGCAGAAATCAACGTCTGATGCGTTTGATAAACAGAAATAATAAAAAAACAGATTTTATAAGTAATCATAAGTTTTACTTATGAGAAAAACATGGTATACTAAGCGTGTACGGTCGGGAAAACCGGTCGCAAGTATACGTTGAATTAGGAGGATGTCACATGATTAAGGCAGTAGTAGGAGCAAACTGGGGAGACGAGGGAAAAGGTAAGATTACCGATATGCTCGCAAAAGAGGCAGACATTATTGTCCGTTTCCAGGGTGGTGCGAATGCAGGCCATACCATTGTAAACAACTATGGAAAGTTTGCACTTCATACCCTTCCATCCGGCGTATTTTACAGCCACACAACAAGCGTAATCGGAAACGGTGTTGCACTCAACATTCCGGTTCTGATCAAAGAGTTAAATGAGATCGTTTCGAAGGGAGTGCCGGCACCGAAGATCAAAATTTCCGACCGTGCACAGATGGTAATGCCGTACCACATCCTGTTCGATCAGTATGAGGAAGAGCGTCTGGGCGGAAAATCCTTTGGTTCCACCAAATCCGGTATCGCTCCGTTCTACTCAGATAAATATGCAAAAATCGGTTTTCAGGTAAACGAGCTGTTCGACGATGAGCACCTGAAAGAGAAACTGAAATCCGTATGCGAGACCAAGAACATTCTGCTCAAGCATCTGTATCACAAACCGCAGTTAAATCCGGATGAGATCTATGCAGAGCTGATGGAATACAAAAAAATGGTTGAGCCATACGTATGCGATACTTCCGCATTCCTGTGGAACGCGATTCAGGAAGGCAAGGAGATCCTGCTTGAGGGTCAGCTTGGTTCCTTAAAAGACCCGGATCACGGAATTTACCCGATGGTAACTTCTTCCTCCACCTTGGCAGGATACGGTGCAGTAGGAGCAGGTGTTCCGCCATATGAAATCAAGAAAATCGTAACCGTATGCAAAGCTTACTCCAGCGCAGTAGGAGCAGGTGCTTTCGTTTCCGAGATCTTCGGCGATGAGGCAGATGAGCTCAGAAGACGCGGCGGAGACGGCGGAGAGTTCGGTGCAACCACAGGCCGCCCGAGACGTATGGGATGGTTCGACTGTGTTGCTTCCCGTTACGGCTGCAGAATGCAGGGTACCACCGACGTAGCATTTACCGTACTTGACGTTCTCGGATATCTGGACGAGATTCCGGTTTGCGTAGCATACGAAGTAGACGGAAAAGAAATCCACGATTTCCCGAACACCAGCATTCTTGAGAAAGCAAAACCGGTTCTGAAAACCCTTCCGGGATGGAAATGCGATATCCGCGGCATCAAGAAATACGAGGATCTGCCGGAGAACTGCAGAAACTACATCGAGTTTGTAGAGAAAGAAATCGGATTCCCGATCACCATGATCTCCAACGGACCGGGAAGAGACGATATCATTTACCGCAATAAATAATTCAGGCGGTTTTTTAGAGGATTTTTATGAAAAAAGCAGGACAGCTTCTCGCAGTTCTGACAGCGGCTTCCGTGCTGCTGTCGGGCTGTGAGAAGTTAAAAGATGTGACAACGACATCTGTCTATGTGAGCAAAAATGGTGTTGTGACAGAAGCTATTGTGGAAGATTACAGCAAAGACGATGATTACACGGAAGACGAACTGAAGGTCTTTGTGGAGGATGACATCAAAAAATTCACAGAGGAGCGCGGCGATGCGGATTCCGTGAAGCTGGAAAAATGCCAGATCAAAGAGGACAAGGTGGAGATCCGGATGGAATACGGAGATTACCAGTCCTACGCGGATTATCACGGAGCAGAATTTTTCGCAGGCACGCTGGATGAGGCAGAAGAAGCGGGATATGATTTTTCCGCTTCCTTTGTCGATTCTAAAGGCAATGAGGTTTCAGTCGAAGATGCGGTCAAAGGCGTTAAGCATGTACGCGTGATTGTCTGCGAGGAGCCGCTGGAAATCGTAACGGAAGATCCGGTGCTCTGCGTTTCCGGTACAGCCGTGATCAAAGGAAAAAACACGGTGGATACGGCCGGCGAGTGGACCACAAAGTCCACAGAGAGTGCTTCTGCGTCATCATCAGAGCAGGCTAAGACAGAAGAAACAGAGCAGGAATATGAGCAGGACGTTCTTCTTGCCAGTCCTGTTATTGTTGTTTATGGTAAGTAAACAAATAAAATAGAGGAGTAACTAACTATGGAAAAGACAATGGACAAAATTGTGGCAGTAGCAAAATCCAGAGGTTTTGTATATCCGGGTTCCGAAATCTACGGCGGCCTGGCAAATACCTGGGATTACGGCCCGCTCGGTGTTGAGCTGAAAAACAACGTGAAAAAAGCATGGTGGCAGAAATTCGTGATGGAGAGCCCGCACAACGTAGGTGTTGACTGCGCGATCCTGATGAACCCGCAGACATGGGTAGCTTCCGGTCATCTCGGCGGATTTTCCGATCCTCTGATGGACTGTAAAGAGTGCCACGAGCGTTTCCGTGCAGACAAGCTGATCGAAGACTTCTGCGAGGAAAAAGGCATTGAAATCGAAGGCGGCAGTGTAGACGCATGGTCCCAGGAAGAGATGAAGAACTTCATCGAGGAGCATCAGATTCCGTGTCCGTCCTGCGGAAAACATAACTTTACCGATATCCGTCAGTTCAACCTGATGTTCAAAACCTTCCAGGGTGTTACAGAGGATGCGAAGAACACCGTATATCTTCGTCCGGAGACTGCACAGGGTATCTTCGTAAACTTCAAAAACGTACAGCGTACTTCCAGAAAGAAAATTCCGTTCGGAATCGGTCAGATCGGTAAATCTTTCCGTAACGAGATTACACCGGGTAACTTCACCTTCCGTACCCGTGAGTTCGAGCAGATGGAGCTGGAGTTCTTCTGCGAGCCTGGCACCGACCTTGACTGGTTCCAGTACTGGAGAGGCTTCTGCATCAACTGGCTGAAGAGCCTCGGCATGAAAGACGAAGAGATGCGTGCAAGAGACCATTCTCCGGAAGAGCTGTGCTTCTACAGCAAGGGAACAACCGATATCGAGTTCCTGTTCCCGTTCGGATGGGGCGAGCTGTGGGGAATCGCAGACCGTACCGATTACGACCTGACCCAGCATCAGAATGTATCCGGACAGGATATGACCTATTTCGATCCAGAGAAGAACGAGAAATACATCCCGTATGTTATCGAGCCGTCTCTTGGTGCTGACCGTGTCGTTCTGGCATTCCTGTGCAGCGCTTATGACGAGGAAGTTCTCGACGCAGAGAAGAATGATGTTCGTACTGTGATGCATTTCCATCCGGCACTGGCACCGGTAAAAATCGGTGTGCTTCCGCTTTCCAAGAAGCTGAACGAGGGCGCTGAGAAAGTCTTTGCAGAGCTGTCCAAGAAATACAACTGCGAGTTTGATGACCGTGGAAATATCGGAAAACGGTATCGCCGTCAGGATGAGATCGGTACTCCGTACTGCATCACCTACGACTTCGATTCCGAGACCGATGGTGCTGTTACCGTCCGTGACCGTGACACCATGGAGCAGGAGAGAATTAAAATTGAGGATCTCGATGCTTACTTTGCAGATAAATTTACTTTCTAATCTGGCTTTTTAGTCCGAAAAAAGAGTAGAAAAAAGGATTCCCACTCGCGGGAATCCTTTTTTGTATACTTTGTATTACTCGATAATCGTACCTGTTTTTCCCTGGAATCCGGCGAGTGCAGAATCAATGGAAGTGATGACTGCGGTACGGCCGATGCCTTTCTCGAGGAAAGAAACAGCTGCTTCCATCTTCGGCAGCATGGAGTTTTCTCCGAACTGGCCTTCTGCGATGTATTTCTTCGCGTCAGCAACGGTGATGTGCTCCAGCGGTTTTTCGTCCGGGGTACCGTAGTTGATGGAAACGTTTTCCACGCTGGTCAGGATCATCAGCATGTCTGCGTTCAGCATTTCTGCCATCAGGCCGCTGGTGAGGTCTTTTTCGATGACTGCGGATGCACCCTTTAACTCTTCATTCTGCGGGAGAACCGGGATTCCGCCGCCGCCTGCTGCGATGACAACCTGTCCGGCATCGAGAAGAAGACGGATGGAGTCGATCTCTACGATATCCTGCGGCTTCGGAGCAGCAACGATTCGGCGGTAGCCGTCCTCGGTTTTCGTTACGTAGTTTCCTTTTTCTTCCTCTGCGTCAGCCTCCTCTTTGGTAAGCGTACGGCCGATCAGTTTGACCGGATTGTTGAAGGCATCGTCGTACGGATCTACTTCAACCTGTGTAAGAATCGTGGATGTGGTTTTGAAGATTCCTCTGCGGAGAAGCTCAGCACGGATGGCGTTCTGCAGGTCGTAGCCGATGTAGCCTTCGCTCATAGCGGAGCAGACAGACATCGGGGCTGCGCTGTAGTCGGTGTGCATTTTGCCGAATTCATTCATCGCCATGTGGATCATGCCGACCTGCGGCGCATTGCTGTGGGTGATGACAACATCAGCGCCGGCAGCAACGAGATCTGCGATTACTTTTGCGGAACGTTTTACGGCTGCTTTCTGTTCCGGCAGCGTCGTTCCAAGAGCTTTGTGTCCCAGTGCAACAACTATTTTTTTTCTTTTCATTGGAAGATACCTCTCTTTGCAGTTCATAGATTTTGATACGAAAAAACCAGGCATCAATATAAAACTATTATAAAGTTTATGGGAGCAAAAATCAAGAAGAAACCGACATTGCGCACATTGAAATGTTTTTCGGACTATGGTATTCTATAAAAGTATCTGAGTCGTAGGGATTTGAAACGTGAAAGGGAGGTCCCGGCATGAAAAACATGCGCACGTTACAAAAGCGGATCGCATATCAGCTCCAGCAGGGCAGTCTGGATGCGGAAGTTACAGGAATCACATGCGACAGCAGAAAAGTACAGCCGCAGAACGTGTTTGTCTGCATCCGCGGAAACAGGATGGACGGGCACGTATATGCAGAAGAAGCAGTCGAGAGGGGCGCTGCTGTCCTGGTTGCGGAGCGGGAACTGGAAGGGATTCCGGAAAAGGTAACCGTACTCGTAGTAAAGGACAGCAGAGAAGCACTCGCACAGCTTTCCTGTGCCTGGGAGGACGATCCGGCGCAGCACCTTGTGACAATCGGAGTGACCGGCACGAAGGGAAAGACGACGACTGCATATATGATTTACGAAATCCTGCGAAAAGCAGGGATCCGCGCAGGACTCATCGGAACGATCGAGACGAGGATCGGGGAAAAAAGCATTCTGTCAGAAAATACAACGCCGGAGCCTGTTGTGCTGCAGAAGCTGTTTTCTGAAATGATGTGGGAGGGCTGCACCCATGTTGTGATGGAGGTTTCCTCGCAGGCGGAAAAACAGCACCGGTGTGATGGAATTACGTTTGATTACGGTGTGTTCACCAACATTGGAAACGACCACATCGGCGCCGGGGAGCATGCATCGTTTGCAGAATATCTGTCCTGCAAAAAGAAGCTGCTTCGCACCTGCAGAACCGGAATTGTAAACCGGGATGACAAAAGGTTTCCGGAGATCATAAGGCAGAGCACCTGCCGTCTGGTGACATTCGGATGCAGGGAAAAAGCTGATTTTATGGCAGCAGATGCAGCACTCGATCAGGCGCCCGGCGTGCTCGGTGTCTCATACCGGGTGCAGGGCGCAGCGGATTTTCCGGTACGGGTAGATCTGCCGGGTCTGTTTTCCGTTTCCAACTCGCTTGCCGCCATTGCGGTCTGCGCGCAGATGGGAATCCCGGAAAAGGCGATGCAGGAGGCACTTTCCGCAGTCCGCGTCCGTGGGCGGTGTGAGGCAGTTCCGGTGTATCCGGAAATGACGCTTCTCATTGACTACGCACACAATGCGATGAGCCTTGAAAGCCTGTTAAAGACACTGCGGAAATACCATCCGAAGCGCCTGATCTGTCTCTTCGGCTGCGGCGGAAACCGCGCGCGGGACCGGAGATTCCAGATGGGAGAGGTGTCGGGGCGTCTGGCGGATCTGACCGTCATCACCTCGGACAATCCGCGGGATGAGGAACCACAGGCGATTCTGGACGATATCCGGACGGGAATCGGGAAAACAGAAGGCGCTTTCGTTGAGATTGCGGACCGTAAGGAGGCGATCCGGTATGTGATCGAAAACCGGCAGCCGGGCGATCTCGTGGTGCTCGCGGGAAAAGGCCACGAAACGTATCAGATCCGGAAGGGGAAACGGTACGAGATGGATGAGCGCGTGCTGATCCGGGAAATACTGGAAGAAAGTAAGGGGAATGTATGAGCAGCGTTTACGCTGATGTAATCGTAGATATCACAAATGAAAAACTGGACCGGACCTTTCAGTACAAGGTTCCGCCGGAACTGACAGGGGAGATCGGTCCGGGAACGGCGGTACAGATTCCGTTTGGAAACGGAAACCGCACGATCACCGGCTATGTGCTTTCCATCGGAAACGAGCCGAAATATCCGCAGGACCGGATGAAGGCCATCCTTGCGGTACAAAAGGATGCGGCGACCGTAGAGACGAAACTCATCGCGCTCGCCGCGTGGATGCGTCATACGTACGGATCGACGATGATCCAGGCGTTAAAGACGGTGCTTCCGGTCAAAGTAAAGGCGCGCGGGAAAGAAACCCGCGAAATTGCGCTTCTTGCAGATCCCGCAGAGTGTGAGGAGCTGCTGGAAAACTACAGAAAGAAAAATTATAAAGCGAGAATCCGTCTCTTAAACGCGCTGCTGGCCCAGCCGGTTCTTCCAGGGCCGGTTGTGAGCAAGGAACTGAAAATCACGGCAGATACGCTGCACGTGATGGAAGAGCAGGGCGTGTTGGAAATCCGCCGTACGAGCACCTGGAGAAATCCGGTATCTGATGCGGCAGGAAGAACAACTGCGGGAAAACCAAACGAACAGCAGCAGGCCGTGGTGGACGGCATTCAAAAGGAATGGGAAGGGCAGAACCGCCCCTGCCTGATCCGCGGTGTGACGGGAAGCGGCAAAACGCTCGTCTATATGGAGCTGATGGAGCGAGTGCTGAAGGAAGGAAAACAGGTGATCGTGCTGATCCCGGAGATTGCGCTGACGTATCAGAACGTGGAGCGGTTCTGCGCACGGTTTGGAACAAGGGTCACGGTGGTCAACTCGCGGATGACACCGTCCGAGCGCGCCGACCAGATGGAGCGCGCGCGGCGCGGGGAGGTCAGTATTATGATCGGTCCGCGTTCCGCACTCTTTGCACCGTTTCCGGATCTGGGGCTGATCGTAATCGATGAGGAGCATGAAACCTCCTATAAAAGTGAAGTGACGCCGCGCTACCATGCAAGGGAGACCGCCGTGCGCCGCGCCGGGCTGGAGCATGCCCATGTGGTGATGGGTTCGGCAACGCCGTCGGTGGATGCTTCTTACGCCTGCGAGACGGGAGCGTACGCGCTGTTCCGGATGGATGCGCGGTACGGAAATGCAGCACTTCCGTCCGTATGGATCGCGGATATGCGGGAAGAATTACAGATGGGAAACCGTTCGATTCTGTCCGGAAAACTGCGGGAAGAGATCGAAAAACGGCTTGAAAAAAAGGAACAGGTTGTACTGTTTCTGAACCGCAGAGGCTATGCGGGCTTCGTCTCATGCCGTGCATGCGGCCATGTGATGAAATGCCCGCACTGCGATGTATCACTGACAGCACACAATAACGGAAAGCTCATCTGCCATTACTGCGGTTATGAAACACCGCAGGTACATGCGTGCCCGTCGTGCGGTTCCCCGTACATCGGCGGCTTCCGTGCCGGCACACAGCAGATCGAGCAGAACGTGAAAAAGCTGTTTCCAAAGGCACGCGTTCTTAGGATGGACGGCGACACGACAAAAACGAAAAACAGTTATGAAGAAATCCTGTCCTCATTTGCGGCGGGGGAGGCCGATATCCTGATTGGAACCCAGATGATCGTAAAAGGCCACGATTTCCCGAATGTCACGCTGGTGGGAGCGCTGGCGGCGGATCTCTCCCTGAATGCAGTCGATTACCGTGCCGGGGAGCGTACGTTCCAGCTGCTGACGCAGGCAGTCGGCCGCGCCGGAAGAGGCGAAAAGCCGGGAATGGCAGTCATTCAGACGTACCATCCCGAACATTACAGCATTCAGACGGCGGCAGAGCAGGATTACGGGACATTTTACGAGAAAGAAATGGACTACCGCCGTCTGATGGGATATCCACCGGCGGCGGAGCTTCTGGCGATCCACGGAGCCGGGGAGGATGAAGCGCATCTGACGCAGGCGATGGAATACATTCGCAGATATCTCATCCGCATCCGGGGAAACCGCGAAGTCCAGATCATCGGCCCGGCAAGTGAGGCAGTGTCGAAAATCAATGACCTGTACCGCATGGCCGTGTATGTACGCGCGCCGCAGGAAGAGGTGCTGGCAGAGCTGCGGGAAAAACTGGAGCGGTATATCGAGATTAACAAAGGCTTCCGTACCGTTTATTTACAGTTTGACTTCAGCAGAAAGTATTAGTTTTTTCATACTATTTACACATAGATTATTTATAATAGAAGAGCAAAAGAAAGGAAAAGAATTATGGCAATCAGAGAAATCAGAGTCGTAGGCGACCGCGTATTAACAAAAAAATGCAGACCGGTGGAGAAGATGACACCAAGAATCAGCGAGCTGATCGACGACATGTTTGACACCATGTATGAGGCAAACGGTGTCGGCCTTGCCGCACCGCAGGTCGGCATCTTAAAGAGAATCGTAGTCATGGATGTGGATGGAACCCCACATCTTCTGATCAATCCGGAAATCCTGGAGACTTCCGGAAGCCAGACAGGAGCAGAAGGCTGCTTAAGCCTTCCGGGAAAATCCGGTACAGTAACCCGTCCGAATTACGTAAAGGTAAGAGCGCTGGACCGCGACATGCAGCCGTTTGAACTGGAGGGAACCGAACTTCTTGCCCGCTGCATCTGCCACGAGTGCGATCACCTCGATGGACATATGTATACAGAAAAAGTAGAAGGCGAACTCTGGGACAACACGTACGATGAGTATGAGGAGTACGAGGACGAAGAGTAAGTCTTAAAATAAAGGAGATGACTTCAGATGAAAGTGGTATTTATGGGAACCCCGGATTTCTCCGTGGGAACACTTGAGGCGCTCGTGGAGGCCGGTTATGAGATCACAGGCGTTGTGACCCAGCCGGACAAACCGAAGGGCCGCGGAAAACAGATGATGCCGACACCGGTGAAAGAGGCAGCCGAAAAACACGGCCTTCCGGTCTATCAGCCGCGCCGCGTGCGGGATGCAGAGGCGATCGAGGAGATCCGGAAAATGGAGCCGGATGTGATCGTTGTCGTTGCATTCGGCCAGATTATTCCAAAAGAGATTTTGGACATGCCGAAATACGGATGCATCAACGTTCATGCATCCCTGCTTCCGGCTTACCGCGGAGCAGCGCCGATCCAGTGGGCTGTCATGAACGGCGATGAAGTGAGCGGCGTAACCATTATGAAGATGGATGAAGGCCTCGACACAGGCGATATGCTGACGAAAGTGGAAGTTCCGCTTGCAGCAGATGAGACCGGCGGCAGTCTCTTTGACAAGCTCGCCGCAGCCGGAGCAAAACTTCTGGTGGAGACACTTCCAAAACTTGAAAAAGGCGAAGTGACACCGGAAAAACAGCCGGAGATAAGCACTACAGAGTATGCGCGGATGATCAAAAAAGAAGACGGAAAGATCGACTGGACGAAGAGTGCCGTTGAGATCGAACGTCAGATCCGTGCGATGAGCCCGTGGCCGAGTGCTTTTACAAAAGTAAACGGAAAGAACCTGAAAATCTGGGATGCCAAAGTCATTGCCATGTTCGGCGGCGATCTGTTTTCGAAAATTCCGGGACAGAATCCGACGAAGAGTGCCGGAAAAGTCTGGGTGGCAGATGAGACAGGCCTCCATGTAAAGACGGGAGACGGCATTCTGGTGATCGAGGAGCTGCAGCTCGAAGGAAAGAAACGGATGAAAACCGCCGATTTCCTGCGCGGCTATGCGATCGAGCCGGGTACCAGACTTGGCGAATAAAAGAGAAAAAGCAACCTGAAGTTAAGGCGGGGAACTGCACAGCGGTGTGATGGCTGCTGTGCCTGAGAAAAAAGGAGAAAAACGATATGGGACTTTTTTATGACAGTACGTATCTGCTGGTGATTCTTGCCGCACTGATTTCCATGGCGGTATCCGCCCGCATGAACACGATTTTCAGCAAATATCAGACCGTCCGCTCGTACAGCGGCATGACGGGACGCGAGGCGGCGATGCGCATTCTGCATCAGGCCGGCATCTACGATGTGACCGTCCGCCACGTATCCGGTAAACTGACCGACCACTATGATCCGCGGACAAAAACCGTGAATTTATCGGATGCGGTTTACGATTCAACCTCGGTCGCAGCGATCGGCGTCGCAGCGCATGAGTGCGGCCATGCCGTACAGCACAATACGGATTACGTGCCGCTGAAAGTAAGAAGCGCCATTGTTCCGGCAGCGAACCTTGGATCCCAGCTTTTCTGGCCGCTGTTCCTGATCGGACTGATTTTCAGCCTTCCGATGCTTGTGAAAGCCGGTATCTGGCTGTTTGTGCTGGCACTGGCATTCCAGGTGGTAACACTTCCGGTCGAGTTCGATGCGTCGAGAAGAGCATTAAAAATGCTCAGTGAGGGCGGTATGGTGACAGAGACGGAACACGACGGAGTCAAGAAAGTACTCTGGGCTGCAGCCATGACATACGTGGCAGCGGTGATCGGTTCTCTGCTGCAGCTGCTCCGGCTGCTGATTTTATCCGGAGCATTTAGGAGAAATGATGACTGATACAATCAATACAAGAGAGCTGATTATGAACATTCTGCTTGAGATGGACAGGGAGAAAACGCCCTGCCATCTTGCTGTAAGGGACGCCCTCGATAAATACCAGTTCCTGCCGCGGCAGGACCGTGCGTTTATCAAGCGGGTCTGCGAGGGAACCGTGGAATACGGCATCCAGAATGACTACATCATCAATCAGTATTCCAAAATCAAGATCAACAAATGCAAGCCGGTGATTCGTGCGATCTTACGGATGTCGGTGTACCAGATCCGTTTTCTTGACGCAGTACCGGATTCGGCAGTCGTCAATGAGGCGGTGAAACTGGCGGAAAAGAAGCATTTTTACAACTTAAAGGGCTTTGTCAACGGCGTTCTGCGCACGATCGTGCGGGAAAAAGATCATCTGCCGATGCCGAAGGAGAACAATACTACGCAGTATCTTTCCGTGAAATACTCCATGCCGGAATTTCTGGTTGAGGAGTTCGTATCCCAGTACGGAAAAGAAACGGCAGAAACGATGATGGCGGATTTCCTGAAAGAAAAACAGGTGACGATCCGTATCAACCGCTGGAACAATACGATCGAGGAGACGAAGAAAAGCCTGGAAAGCCAGGGGGCAGAGCTGGAAAAAGCGCCGTATCTTGGCGAGGCGTTCTATCTGAAAAACTTTGAGACGATCGCATCACTGAATGCCTTCCAGGAAGGCCGGTTCCAGATTCAGGATGTGAGCTCCATGATGGCGGCGCATCTGGCGGATCCAAAGCCGGGTGACCAGGTGCTGGATCTCTGCGCGGCACCGGGCGGAAAGAGCCTCCATGCAGCAGATAAAATGAGAAATCAGGGATGCGTGGAAGCGCGTGATCTCACTGAATACAAGGTCGATCTGATCCGGGAAAATGTGCAGAGAGCAGGTGTTTCCTGCGTCGTGCCGAAGGTAAAAGATGCGGAACAGCTCGATGCGGAATGGATCGGAAAAGCGGACGTTGTGATTGCGGACCTGCCGTGCACCGGATACGGCGTCATCGGCAGAAAGCCGGATATCAAATATTACGCTTCAAAAGAAAAAGAAGAGGAGCTGGTACGGATTCAGCGGGCAATCCTTGCAAATGCCGCATCGTACGTAAAGCCGGGCGGCACACTGCTGTACAGCACATGTACCGTCAACAGAAAAGAAAACAGCGAGAATGCCGCATGGTTTCTGGAACAGTTCCCGTTTGAAGCAGTCAGTCTGGATGAACTGCTGCCGGATGAGCTGAAAAGCGGAGAAACGGCCAAAGGACAGCTGCAGCTGATCCCGGGGGTACACAAGACAGACGGATTTTTCCTTGCAAAATTCCGGAAAACAGAGGAAGGACGGGCGTAACAGATGGATATTAAATCAATGACCTTAGACGAATTAAAGGACGCCTGCCAGCAGATGGGAGAAAAGCCGTTCCGTGCCAAACAGTTATACGACTGGATGCATCATCGTCTGGCGGGCAGCTACGATGAGATGACGAATCTCTCGCTTGCCTTCCGGGAAAAATTAAAGGAACAGTATCCGCTTACCTGTCTCGAAAAAGTGCAGGTGCAGGAGTCCAAAATCGACGGAACGAGAAAATACCTGTTCCGCCTTAGCGACGGCAACGTGATCGAGAGCGTCTGGATGAAGTACCACCACGGAAATTCCGTCTGCATCTCATCCCAGGTCGGCTGCCGGATGGGCTGCCGCTTCTGCGCGTCCACAATCGGCGGACTCGTGCGGTGCCTGACTCCGTCGGAGATGCTCGACCAGATTTACCGGATTTGGGAGGACACCGGGGAGCGGGTCTCCAATCTGGTTGTCATGGGAACTGGTGAGCCGATGGACAACTACGACAATCTGGTGCGCTTCGTGCGGCTGCTTTCGAGCCAGGAAGGACTCAACATCAGCCAGAGAAACATCACCGTTTCCACCTGCGGAATCGTGCCGAATATGTACAAATTGGCAGATGAGGGACTCCAGATCACCCTGGCACTTTCCCTTCATGCGCCGAACGATGAAAAGCGCCGCGAGCTGATGCCGATTGCCAATAAATATTCCATTGATGAAATTCTCGATGCATGCCGCAATTACTTTGCAAAAACAGGCCGTCGGATTACATTTGAGTACTCTCTCGTTGGCGGGAAAAATGACAGCGAAGCCGATGCAAAAGAGCTTTCCGCGCGGATTTCGGATATCAACTGTCATGTAAATCTGATCCCGGTCAACCCGATCAAAGAGCGCGATTACGTGAAATCAACGAAAAAAGTCGTAGAGAATTTCAAAAATAAACTTGAAAAATACGGAATTAATGTTACTATTAGAAGGGAAATGGGCGCCGATATTGACGGAGCCTGTGGACAGTTAAGAAAAAGTTTTATCGATAAATCAAACGAACAGCCGTAAAAAGCGGCTGTCAATACAGGAGAAAAAAGCATGAAGGTATTTTCTGCAACCGATATCGGACAGAAACGGACGATGAACCAGGATTTTGTGTTTGCCTCCGCCTCTCCGGTCGGAAACCTTCCGAACCTCTTTGTCGTTGCAGACGGCATGGGAGGCCATAACGCGGGCGATTTTGCTTCGCGTTACGGTGTTTCTGTACTGGTGGAATCTGTAAAAAGGGATACGAATTTCAACCCGGTGCGGATCATTCGGCATGGAATTGAAGCAGCAAACAGCCAGATTTTTGAGCAGGCAAAACGAGATATATCCATGGAAGGCATGGGTACGACGATGGTAGTAGCTACGGTTGTCGGCAACTATGCCTACGTTGCAAACGTAGGAGACAGCAGGCTGTATCTGGCAGCAGATGGCACGTTTGACCAGGTGACGCAGGACCATTCCCTGATCGCAGAGATGGTGCGCCTTGGAGAACTCACTCCCGAGCAGGCGCGGAATCACCCGGACAAAAACATTATTACCAGAGCAGTAGGCACACAGGATACCGTAAAGATTGATTTCTTTGACATTCAGCTTGAAGAGGGCAATCAATTGGTGATGTGCTCGGACGGCCTTTCCAACATGGTAACGGATGAGGAGATTTTCGAACTCATCTGCCGAGAAGACGGTGAGGACAAGGCGAAACGTTTAATTGATAAAGCAAATGCAAATGGCGGCAGAGACAATATCGCAGTCATTGTCGTTGAACCATTTACAAACGAGGTGAAAGAATGTTAAAAGAGGGCGTTATTTTAGGAGAACGATATGAGATCATAAGCCGGATCGGTTCCGGCGGTATGGCTGATGTCTACAAAGCAAAAGACCACAAGCTGAACCGCATGGTGGCCGTCAAGGTTTTAAAACCGGAATTCCGGGAGGATAAAACCTTTATCCGCAAGTTCCGCACGGAGGCACAGGCCGCAGCAGGACTGTCCCATCCGAATATTGTAAACGTGTACGATGTCGGGGAGGACCGCGGCGTTTACTATATCGTCATGGAGCTTGTCGAGGGAATTACTCTGAAGGATTACATTGACCGCAAAGGAAAACTGAGCGTAAAAGAGGCGACCAGCATCGCCATTCAGGTTTCCCTTGGTCTTGAAGCAGCACACAACCGCAATATTGTACACCGCGATGTCAAACCGCAGAACATCATCATTTCCACAGACGGAAAAGTAAAACTTTCCGACTTTGGTATTGCAAAGGCAACTTCTTCCAATACGATCAGTTCGAACGTTATGGGAAGCGTACATTACAGCTCTCCGGAGCAGGTGCGCGGCGGATATTCGGACTATAAGAGTGATATCTATTCCCTTGGTATCACCATGTACGAGATGGTAACCGGAAGAGTGCCGTTTGACGGCGACACCACCGTTGCCATCGCAATCAAGCATCTACAGGAGGAGATTGAATCTCCATCCAAATATACCCCGAACCTTCCGTTCGCACTGGAGCAGATCATCTTAAAATGTACCCAGAAGAGCCCGGACCGCCGTTACAACAACATGGCGGAGCTGATCGATGACCTGAAGCATTCGCTGATGGAGCCGCAGGGCAACTTCGTAAAAGTAACTCCGTTAAGCTCCCACGCCGAGACCGTTATGGTATCCGCAGAGGAATTAAGCCAGATCCGTTCCGGCGCAGCAGCAAAAGCAAATGCGCAGACGGCAGAGGAGCCGGCCCGCAAGCGCTACAGCAAGATCGAGGATGAGGACGAGAACGAAGATTACAGCTACGAGGACGAAGAAGAAGAGGATGAGGACGAAGACGAGGATGACCGCGATTCCTACGATGAGGATGACGACGATTCCTATTACGACGATGAGGATGACGATGACAAAGCCGGAAACAAACTTGAGAAGATCATTACGATCGGCGGTTTTGCGATTGCAGCCATCATCATCTGCATGCTGATCTACTTCATCGCACAGGCAGCCGGCATTGTCGGCGGAAAAGGACCGACCGCAGCTTCTTCTGGTTCTGCATCATCATCGAGCAGCACGGAAGTTGTTTCTTCCAGCAGCAAAGAAGAGGAAAAAGTAACCGTTCCGGATCTGAGAAACAAAACAGAGGCAGATGCAGCCACACTGGCAAACAGCCTGAAGCTTGGCGTAGTCAATGGCGGAACCGAGGCATCGGATGTCATTGAGGCAGGAAAGATCTGCCGTCAGGATCTGACACCGGGAACGAAAGTTGATAAAAATGCAACGATTACGTATTATGTAAGCTCCGGAAAAGAAACCGTAACGATTCCGACCGGTATTGTGGGAACACAGAAAGACGCTGCAAGCGCTGCTCTGACCCAGCTTGGACTTCAGGTTTCTACCACAGAGGATTTCAGCGATACCGTTGCCGAAGGATACGTAATTTCCGTTGATCCGGCCGAAGGAAGCCAGGTTGCACCGGAATCCACCGTTACCCTCGTTGTCAGCAAGGGATCAAAGGACGCGGAAGAAATTGCAATCCGTGATGTAATTGGTCTGGATGAGGAAACTGCAAAATCAATCCTGAGCGATTTCAATATTATTGTAAAAACAGGAACCAGCAGCAAGGTGGCCGAGGGTGAAGTCATGGAGGTTGACCCGGCAATCGGAACCAAAGTGAAGAAAGGTTCGGACGTTACGATTTATGTCAACAGCCCAAGTGCACAGCCAACGACGCCGGATGAGAATACACCGACCCCGACACCGGCCGAGCCGGGCGCAAATACCGCTACGGATGTTACCTGGTCCTGCAGCCAGACCTTAAGTGCGCCGGATCAGTATCAGGGTGGTATTGCAAAAATTGAGCTGATCCAGGATGATGGAAACGGAAACGAAACCTCCATCACCATCATGGACGGACAGGCCATTACGAGCTGGCCGTATTCTGTCAACACCAACTGGAGTGCTTCATCGTCTGCTTCTTCTACCGGAAGAATCGTCTTCTATGAGATGGATTCGAGCGGAAGTTATCAGGCAATTGCACAGTACCCATCGGTTCCGTTGAGTGAAGGGTGAGTATGACAGGAAAGATTATGAAAGGAATTGCCGGATTCTACTACGTAGACGTAGAAGAATCCGGCATTTATGAGTGCAAAGCAAAAGGAATTTTCCGAAAGGAAGGCCAGAAACCGCTCGTCGGAGATCTTGTGGAAATCGAGATTCTGGATGAAGCGGAAAAAACAGGAAATATGACCCGGATTCTGCCGCGAAAGAATGAACTGATCCGTCCGGCAGTGGCCAATATCGATCAGGCGCTTGTGATTTTTGCGCTGGAAAATCCGACCCCGAACCTGACGCTTCTGGACCGTTTTCTTGTGATGATGGAACAGCAGAACGTTCCGACGGCAATCTGTTTCAATAAAAGAGATCTTGCGGGGGAAGATTACACAGACCATCTGCGAAGCGTCTATGAGAACTGCGGTTACCGTGTCTTTACGGTGAGTGCAGCGAAAGAGCAGGGCATGCAGGAAGTGGAAGCATACCTGAAAGGGAAAACAACGGTGGTAGCCGGTCCGTCCGGCGTCGGAAAATCTTCGATCACAAACCGGATGCAGAAAGAAATCCAGATGGAGACCGGAGAGATCAGCAAAAAGCTGAAAAAAGGAAAACACACGACGCGCCATTCCCAGATGATCCCGATCGACCATGAGACGTATCTGTGCGATACGCCGGGGTTCAGCTCGCTTTATACAACCGATATGGAAAAAGAGGAGCTGAAAAACTTTTTCCCGGAATTTCATCCGTACGAAGGAAAATGCCGTTTCCTCGGCTGCATCCACGGAAAAGAGCCGGGCTGTGCCGTCAAAGAGGCACTGGAACAGGGAAATATCAGCAAAGAAAGATTTGAAAACTATACCATGTTCTATGAAGAACTGAAAGAACAGGAAAAGAGGAGATACTAGCATGAGCCGAGTATATCAGTTGGCACCTTCTATTTTATCCGCAGACTTCAACCGTCTCGGAGAACAGATCCAAAGGGTAGAGAAAGCAGAGTGCCGGTGGCTTCATATCGATATTATGGATGGAATGTTTGTACCATCCATTTCGTTTGGAATGCCGGTGGTAAAGTCGATCCGAAAAGAAAGCAGTCTGTATTTTGATGTTCATATGATGGTAAAGGACCCGGAGCGGTACGTAGAAGAATTTCAAAGCTGCGGGGCGGATATGATCACGGTTCACGCGGAGGCATGCCGCGATCTGGCAGAAACCGTGAAAAAGATTCATGAAACAGGCGCAGATGCCGGAGTTGCCGTAAATCCGGATACGCCGCTTTCTGCGGTTACGGACGTGATGGATCAGGTAGAAATGATTCTGATTATGAGCGTTTATCCTGGCTTCGGCGGCCAGAAGTATATCCCGGAGTCGACGGAGAGAATCCGTACGCTCCGCAGAATGCTGGATGAAAAGGGACTGGAGCATGTGCACATTCAGGTCGATGGCGGCATCAACCGCGCGACCATCGATGAAGTCCTTGCGGCAGGTGCCAACATCATCGTGGCAGGCTCTGCTGTATTTGGCAGCAACATCGAGCAGAACGTGCGCGAGCTGCAGGAAAAAATTTCTTCATACAGCAAAAAGGCAGAATAAGATACAAAAAGACAGAAAAAAGAGGCAGGGAAACGTGAGAACATGTATTATTTCGGGAGGGATGATCGAACCGGATTTTGCCTTCCCATATCTTCAGAAACAGCAGTTTGATATTATCCTGGCAGCAGACCGGGGACTGGAGTTCTGCTACCATTACCAGATTATGCCGACGTATATTCTGGGAGATTTTGACAGTTTATCTCCGGAGATTTTAAATTATTACAAGGAGAACCATGTCGCACCGATCCGGGAATTTAATCCCATGAAGGACAATACGGACACGGACATCGCATTTCAGCAGGCGATTGTTCTGGGAAGCAGTGAAATCACGATCCTCGGAGCAACAGGGGGAAGACTCGACCATTTCTTAAGTATTGTGCAGAACCTGAAAACGGCATGGGAGAAGAAAATTCCGGCTTACATCGTAGACAGCCGCAATCTGATTACGATTCCGGTGGAAACTTCGTTTGAAATCCGGAAAGAAGAGCAGTTCGGAAAGTACGTTTCGTTCTTCCCGCTGGAAAAGGAAGTCGCATCCATCACCCTGGAGGGCTTCGCCTACCCGCTCGACCATCACTGTCTGCCGAATACTTCGGGTGGTCTGTGCGTGAGCAATGAGATCGTCGAGGAGACCGCGCATGTATCGTACGAGGGCGGCATTCTTCTGATGGTACAGTCAAGAGATTAAAATCCATTGAAATCAAAGAGCCCGTGTGCTATAATTTATAGTTGCATTGGGCTCTTTTTGTGCATAAAAAGAACCCGAACAGAAAAAGAAGCGAAAAATAAAAACAAAGGAGATATAGATTACTATGAAATTAGGTATCGTGGGCCTTCCGAACGTCGGAAAAAGTACACTTTTCAATTCCCTGACCAAAGCAGGAGCAGAGAGCGCAAACTATCCGTTCTGTACCATTGACCCGAATGTCGGCATCGTGCCGGTTCCGGACAAGCGTCTGCAGCAGCTCGGAGATTTCTATCAGTCCAAGAAAGTAACACCGGCTGTCATCGAGTTCGTTGACATCGCAGGTCTTGTAAAAGGTGCATCCAAAGGAGAGGGACTTGGAAACCAGTTCCTTGCCAATATCCGTGAGGTAGACGCTATCGTTCATGTTGTCAGATGCTTCGAGGATCCGAACGTTATCCACGTAGACGGCAGCATTGATCCGCTCCGTGATATCGAGACCATCGACCTTGAGCTGATCTTCGCCGACCTTGAGGTACTCGAGCGCCGTATTTCCAAAACTGCAAAATCTGCAAGAATGGACAAAGAGGCAGCAAAAGAGCTCGAATTCCAGGAGCGTCTGAAAAAACTGCTCGAGGACGGAAAAGATGCCATCCTGATGGAGCTGCAGAACGAGGACGAGGAGAAATGGATCGCAGAGTACAACCTGCTGACCAGTAAACCGGTCATCTACGCAGCAAACGTAGCAGAGGATGATCTCGCTGACGACGGCGCAAACAACTCCTATGTACAGTCCGTCCGCGAATATGCAAAAGAGCACAACAGCGAAGTATTCGTCATCTGCGCCGAGATCGAGGCAGAAATCTCCGAACTCGAAGAGGATGAGAAAAAAATGTTCCTCGAGGATCTTGGTCTTACCGAGTCCGGCCTGGAAAAACTGATCGCAGCAAGCTACCGTCTGCTCGGCCTCATGAGCTTCCTTACAGCAGGAGAGGATGAGACCCGTGCATGGACCATCAAAGTCGGAACAAAAGCACCGCAGGCAGCCGGAAAAATCCACACCGATTTCGAGCGCGGATTCATCAAAGCCGAGGTTGTCAATTATCAGGATCTGCTCGACTGCGGTTCCTACGCAGGAGCAAGAGAGAAAGGCCTTGTGCGTATGGAAGGAAAAGATTACATTGTCCGCGACGGCGATGTCATCCTGTTCCGTTTTAACGTTTAACACCAGTAGACAAGAAGTCCCCCGCTTCTAAAGCGGTGGGATGAATTGTT
>OGZV01001645.1_pt1 | contig 19829 bp, 19 predicted proteins | sample 1576861 | NCBI WGS metagenome assembly OGZV01 (sample SAMEA3541501, study PRJEB24748) | human gut metagenome | biome: human gut; feature: human-associated habitat; material: faeces | place: China | collected 2012
TCCTGTGTCATAAATACATCCCCAACTGCTGTCGGAAGAACCTGACAGAGATTGTCATGATTTTTGACATCCATCCCAAGGTCTTCCCACATTTTTTCATAATCAGCCATTTTCATTTCCTCCTTTTATACAATGACGATTTGTTAGTATCCATATATTTTGTCGCTATCCATATAAAATATTGTACAAAATGACGAATGAGTTAGTCAATACATATGGTGAAATGTGTAAAATAACTATAAATAGGACGATATATAGAAAAAATGAATTATTGAAATACGTTTTACGTATAACCATGCAAATGTGGAATGTTGAAACTATAAAATCCTTATGATATACTGAGAAAACAGATTAACGTATAGAATAGAATTTGAAGAAAACAAATTTATTAAAAATTTAAATATAAAGACTGAGGTGGAAGAGTATGCTGGAGACCGAAAGATTAATACTGAGAAAATGGACAGAGGAAGATGCGGAAAGTCTGTTTGAATACGCAAAAGATCCGGAGATCGGACCTGCTGCAGGATGGCCGCCGCATAAGAGTGTGGAGGAAAGCAGAGCTGTCATCAAAAATGTATTTGATGGAGCAGAGTGCTACGCAATCTGTGAAAAGGAAAAGAATATTGCGATAGGTGCTGTGGAACTGAAACTGAATGGACACACGAATACAACAAAGCGCGACGATGAGTGCGAGCTTGGATATTGGCTTGGACAGCCATTCTGGGGAAGAGGCTATATGCCGGAAGCTTCCAGAGAGTTATTGAGACATGGATTTGAAGATCTTGGCATGACAACAATCTGGTGCGCTTATTATGATGGCAATCTGAAATCAAAAAGAGTGCAGGAAAAGCTGGGATTTGTTTATCATCATACCTGTAATGAAGTTCCTGTGCCGCTTTTACATGAGGTGCGGGTTGAACATACGAATGTTATGACAAAAGAGCATTGGGAAGAAATCTACAGGTAATGGTCTGGAAAGCAGGAAGTAAGGGGAGATATGCTGACGGAAAAAGAGAAAATCTGTAAAAAAACTGAAAAAAGTATTGACATTTGTAGAAAATAATAGTAGACTAAACAAGTCGCATAAATGTGATGAGGGATCATAGCTCAGCTGGGAGAGCATCTGCCTTACAAGCAGAGGGTCATAGGTTCGAGCCCTATTGGTCCCACTACAACATAAGTTGTAAATTTCATATGGCGGGATAGCTCAGTTGGCTAGAGCACGCGGTTCATACCCGCGGTGTCGCTGGTTCAAATCCAGTTCCCGCTACTAAAGAAGGAGTCCTTGTGTGGGACTTCTTTTTGCATGGAAAAACGGTATGTTTACATTGTCCAATGTCTTGAAACTTTTACATATATGATAGCTAATGGCTCCCGCACATCACATCCCTGCAACAAATAAGTTTGAGTGCCAGTTGTATGAAGACGGGTGTCACAACAGTATTTGTCAATAACTTTTATCTATCTCCTCATGTCATTGTTTTTCTTGCACGCTCTCACAAAATGAATTATCCTAAAATAGAATATAAACTTCGAAAATAGGAGGATATAGAATATGGCAAAGATCGATCATGCAGCAATCAGAACGGCATCTTACGAGGATGCACAGAAATTTTTTGAAGATGTATTTGAAATGCATATGTGGAGAGAGATCGGTGAAAAACCGGGAAGAAAATGCTGGTACGAAGAAGGAATCCAGCTCTGCGAAATGGAAGAAATTAACACAGAGGGAGAAAATGGCTACGACCACATTTCAATCGCGGTGGATTCCGTGGAAGAAACGATGGAAAAGATCAAGGCTTATCCGGTAAAAGCAATCAACGACCACTGGTTCTCACTGCCGAATGGAACGAAAATAGAATTAAAACTTCTGGAAAACTGGAAAGTAAATAAGTAAGATCCGGAAGAGATTATTTTCGGGCAGGTGAAACAATATGCGAAAGATCAGTGAAAAAGAACTAAAAAAGATAGAGTACGTTTATAAGAAAGAAGATTCTTTAAGACGTATTCTATCTTTTTGCTTATGCCTTTAATAAAGTGTCAATCAGCCGAGATGCTTCACTGCGTGTGATCGTATCCGGATTCCATTCCGGTACTTTTTTCTTCTGGCTGCACAGTCTCTGCAAAAGTGCAATCTGTTTTACTGTGGCAGGCTGCACTTTTTTTATTTTGTATGTAAGCTGCTGTGGCTTAAAAAGAGAAGGATCCTCATTCTCGAAATAGTGTGCCAGTGTCTGATACAGTTTTGCTGTGGCAAGCGCATCATAGTAGGCACGGTGCGCAGCTTTGTTTTCAATCTGATAGTATTCGCACAGACTGGAAAGACTCTTGGACGGAAGAGATTTTAAGGTGCGCTGGGCGATCTTAAATGTGTCGATTCCAAATTTTTCAAAAGTAAGTCCTAAATTGGAAGCACCTGATTTCATGAAGCTGTAATCAAAGCCTACATTGTGACCGATCAGGACATCATCTTCACTGAATTCAAGAAAATCACTGATCACAGCATCGGCAGGTCTGGCATTTGCAACCATTTCATTCGTAATGCCGGTGAGATTCGTGATCATCGGGGAAATCTCTTCCTGTGGATGAATGAATTCCATAAAACGTTCGGCAACCTTTCCGTCACGGACTTTCAGTGCTCCGATTTCAATAATTTCATTATATAGTGGGTCAAGCCCGGTTGTTTCCAGGTCAAAACAGACATAGGATTTTAGCATTTCAAAACCTCCGTTTCTGAAATCCTATTTTAACAGATGCGAGGAGAAAGTGCCATAGTTTTCTTGATACAAATCTCTCCGGATGGTAAGATACAGGTATATTTGCCGGTGTAAAAGAATTTTGACAGGCAAAAATGCCATTTGTAAAAGATGTTTGATAGACTTTTGGTGTTCTATATGGAATGATGTACGTGAAAGGAAGAAACAGGAATTATGGAAATAGGAAAGAAACTAAAAAATGCACGGATAGAAGCCGGGCTTACCCAGGAGAAGGCTGCAGAGAAAATCGATGTTTCCCGCCAGACTATTTCCAATTGGGAAAATGAAAAATCGTATCCAGATATTATCAGTGTCATTGCACTTAGTGATCTCTATTCCGTAAGTCTTGATGAACTGTTGAAAGGAGATCAGAAGATGGCAGAACATCTGGAAGAGAGTACAAATGTTGTAAAAAGCAACAAAAAACTGACTGGAGCAATTCTTTTAAATATTATACTGATGATACTGTTGATTGCGCTGAACATGCTGTTGCCGGAAGGAACCTATTATCTGGTAATTGTATTTTGTGTGGTAATCATGAGTTCATCGGTATTGCTTTATCAGATTATCAAACGGATTTAGGAGGCAGATTATTATGGGATGGAATCAAATAGCAGCAGTAGCAAGCGGAGCAATTGCGTTGGTAGGAGCAATCTGCACCGCATGGCAGATTTATCAGATGACGGTATCAGATGCAAAAGCAAGAGGCTTAAAGCACCCGAAATTCTGGGGATTTTGGGCGATGAATGGAAATAATTCAAGTGGACTGATTCTTTATCTGATCGGTAGAAGAAAATATCCGGTCCAGAATATGAGCATCGAAGATCAGGAAAAGATTGAAACAAGAAAAAAGGCAGCAGGAGCTGCGCTTGTGTTTATGACACTTGGGGCGATTGGATTTGTGATCAATATCATGCGGATTTATATTTAATGAAGAATACGAATACGAAGAGCGGTATAGACGTTAAAAATCTATACCGCTTTTTCCAGTTCTTTTTGCATATCGATAACTTTTTCATAGATTGCATTAGCAAGTGCAGCGTGACCGGCTGCATCCAGATGCTCGCGGTCGGTTGTACTCGGAGATGCGAAAGCAGAGGCATCCAGAAATGCTGCATGATGCAGAAGTGCCACTTTGTGATACTCTTCAGCAAGCTTTTTTGAAACTTCTACGGATTTTTCATCAAATTCCGGATCAAAGCCAGGATCGCCAACACCTTCACCCAGATGAATCGGTGAAATGACGAGGAGATTAAAAGGCTGGGAAACGTTTTTTCGAGCTTTTTGGATGACTTGAGCCAATCCTTTGGCAATGGTTCCTGCGGACGCATTGTATCTTGTTTTGCAGTCGTTGGTTCCGAGCATAACGATAAGGAGATCGATAGGGTTATGCATTTCCAGCGTGACACCGATCAGATCAAGTCCACGGCGTCCCTCACGAAGATCATCCTGAAATACAGTGGTTCTTCCACAAAGACCTTCTTCGATCACACGGTGGTCAGCACCCAGCTTCTTCTGAAGCAGACTGGTCCATCGGGTGTCGGTGTCAAATCTGCCGGTTCCGTCCGGTTTGTAGCCATATGTGTTTGAGTCGCCAAAGCATAAGATGTTCATTCTGTGTCACTCCTTTATAAACCTACTAAATTGATATGCTATATATGATAAATGAGATTGTTGGAAAAGTCAAGAGGTAAAATTGTATTGGAAAGGTTTTGAAATTTACCTGGATTTTAATTTACATCTGTATAAAGCAAAGATATACTAATGGGTGGAGGATAAAAATTATGAAGAATAAAAGAGAAGTGTTGGTTAAACTTTTTCTATCTACATTATATCTAAGTGCATTTACATTTGGCGGCGGTTATGTGATCGTTACGCTGATGAAGAAAAAGTTTGTGGATGATTATCATTGGATTGAAGAAAATGAAATGCTGGATCTGGTGGCAATCGCGCAGTCAGCACCGGGACCGATTGCGGTAAATGGGGCAATCGTGGTTGGGTATAAGCTTGCCGGTCTTGCAGGAACACTGGTTGCAATTATTGGAACGATTATTCCACCGTTTGTGATCATTTCTTTGATCTCTGCTTTTTATCATGCATTTCGGGATAATTATCTGGTGAGTCAGATGCTGGAAGGGATGCAGGCAGGTGTCGGAGCTGTGATTGCCTCGGTCACTTATGAAATGGGATGTGGAATTATAAAAAAGAAAGATAATGTGGCAACGATTGTTATGATTGCAGCCTTTATAGCAGCCTGTGTATTGGGAATCAATGTGATTTATATTGTGATTGCAAGTGGAGCTTTTGGTGTAATCCGGACAATCTGGAACAGACGGAGGAAAAGAGTATGATGTATATACAATTATTTTTAAGCTTTTTTCAGATCAGCTTGTTCAGCTTTGGAGGGGGATATGCGGCACTTCCACTGATCCAGGGGCAGGTCGTAAATGTGCATCACTGGCTCAGCATGACGGAATTTACGGATCTGATCACCATTTCCCAGATGACTCCGGGACCGATTGCGATCAATGCAGCAACCTTTGTTGGGATGAAACTGACCGGAATGCCGGGAGCGGTTGTGGCTACACTTGGATATATCACACCATCTTGCATTATCGTGACGATCATTGCAAAATTGTACTTAAAATACCGGGAAATGGACATGCTGCAGGGAATACTTGGAGGGATCAGACCGGCGGTGGTTGCACTGATCGGATCGGCGGGAATTTCCATTTTGCAGACAGCATTCTGGGAAGCTTCCGGGAAAATGGTGATATCTGATACCAGTTGGCTGATGGTTGGAATATTTGTGGTATGTGTGATCTTGCTCAGGAAGGTGAAGATGAATCCAATCTGGGTGATGGTGCTTGCCGGGGTGATGAAAGTTGGCGTGGAGCTGGTTTGGAAGATGTAAATGGGTGCTGTTTAATTGTGAAAAAGAATAAGATGGAAGACTGAAAGCTATTGTGGAGAGGTATCTTTCAGTCTTTTTCTATGCAGAATACAGAGGATGAATGAGTACCATATTTTTTGAAGGTATGGTATACTTTCACTATGATTAGAAAGTAGCCCATTGCGGCGAAATAACAGAAGACGGAGGAGTATAAAATGGCTGAAATGGAGAACAGCAGGGATTTAAACAGCGTGTTATGGAGTGGGGCGGATGTTTTGCGTTCAAAAATGGATGCAAATGAGTATAAAGATTATTTGCTGGGGATTGTTTTCTACAAGTACTTATCCGATTCTTTTCTGATAAAAGTATATGATATGATTTGTGATGGAAAACCAGAGAGCTTGAAAGAGGCACTGGATGCATATGTGGAAGTTCTTAATGGAGAAGATGGAGAAGCGTTAAAGACGGAAATGAAAAGTGTATGCCATTATGTGATTGAACCGGAGCTTACCTACACTTATTTTGCGGATGCAGCGAGAAATAATTCTTTTAGCCGTGAGCAGTTACAGAAGGCATTTAATAATATTGAGCAAAGTGATGAATTGTTCGTGGATTTGTTTACGGATATTGATTTGTATTCCAATCGTTTAGGAGTGGGAGATCAAAAGCAGAGTGATACGATTGCAAGTTTGATTAAAGTAATTGATAATGCAGACTTGTTGAATTCGGATGTAGAAATACTTGGAAATGCATATGAAACTTTGATTGGATGGTTTGCATCGGAGACAGGAAAAAAAGCAGGAGAATTCTATACTCCACAGGCAGTATCAAAAATTTTAACCAGAATTGCAATCAAGGGACAGGAAGAAAAGCAAGGTCTGTCAGTATATGATCCATGTATGGGATCAGGTTCGCTTCTTTTGAATGCAAAAAAATATGCAAAGCATCCAGAATATATTAAATACTATGGACAGGAATTGAATACATCTACTTACAATTTGGCAAGAATGAATATGTTCCTTCATGGAATTGTGGCAGAAAACCAGAAACTTCGTAACGGAGATACACTTGACGGAGACTGGCCGACAGGAGAAGAAACAGATTTCAATATGGTACTTATGAATCCACCGTATTCAGCAAAATGGAGTGCAGCTGCCGGATTTTTACAAGATGAAAGATTCAGTGATTATGGTGTACTGGCACCGAAGTCGAAAGCAGATTATGCATTTCTGCTTCATGGATTGTATCATTTGAAAAGTAATGGAACTATGGCAATTGTTTTACCACATGGTGTTCTTTTTCGCGGCGCAGCTGAAGGAAAAATCAGAGAAAAACTGCTTCGTTCAGGAAATATTTATGCGGTAATAGGATTACCTGCAAATCTTTTCTATAACACGTCCATTCCGACTTGCATCATTGTATTGAAAAAGCATAGAGATGGCAGAGATGTATTATTTATTGATGCTTCCAAGAAGTTCAATAAAGGGAAAAAGCAAAATGAAATGACAGATGAACATATTGAAGAGATTATCAATCTGTACAGTAAGAGAGAAACTGTAGAAAAAGAGGCATTCCTTGCCAACTTTGAAGATATAGAAAAAAATGACTTTAACCTCAATATACCACGATATGTTGATAATTTTGAGAAAGAAGAAGAGGTTGATCTACCGGCACTTTTAGGTGAAATGAAGAAAACGGATGAAGAAATCGAAAAAGTGCAGGGAGAATTCCTTTCAATGCTCAAAGAATTAACATCAGATGATGCGTCAATAATGGCATCTTTGAATGATTTGATCGGGAAAATGGAGGGGTAGAGATGGGAAAACCTAAAATTAGATTTGAAGGGTATAGTGAAGATTGGGAACAGCGTAAGTTGGGGGATTTAATAGAAGATAATATAATTATAGAGCAAAGTGATGGCAATCATGGTGAATTATATCCTCGTTCAGATGAATTTACTGATGCTGGGATTCCATATATAGCAGCATCTGCTATTTCATCATCTGGAGATGATATAGACTTTAATTTAGTTAAATATTTACCATTAAAAAGGGCAGAACAGTTTAGGAAAGGTGTTGCTCAAAATGGGGATATATTGTTGGCGCATAATGCTACAGTAGGTCCATGTTTACAGCTTTCAATGGAGTATGATTTTGCTATTTTGAGCACATCATTAACCTTATTTAGAATTAATGAGAATAAAATGAATTCTAAATTTTTCTTACAAATGTTGCGGTCAGATTTGTTCCAAAATCAACTTTTCAAATATATGAAACAGACTACCTGTAGTCAGGTACCTATATTGACACAACGAAAATTAGAGGTTTGCTATCCAAATAATACACAGGATCAAGAACTAATAGGTACTTATTTAAGTAACCTTGACCACCTCATCACTCTTCACCAACGAAAGTGTAATGAACTAAAAGAAATAAAAAAATATATGCTACAGAACATGTTTGTATAAAGAAAAGGGTGAAACAATGAAAAAAATAACGTTATTTCATGGAACTTCTGAAAAAATTGTAGTGCCGACATATGGACTTGGTGAAAAAAAGCATGATTATGGAATGGGCTTTTATTTAACTGGAAATATAGATCTTGCAAAAGAATGGGCGGTTTGTAAACCGAATGTTACGAATGGCTGGGTTCATCAATATGAATTGGATACGGATGATTTGAAAATTCTGAATTTTCAAGAAAAAGATGTACTTTCATGGCTAGCAGAGTTGATGAAGCATAGAGATGCAGCAGATTCCAAACGTTATCGAATGTTATCTAAGAGATTTATTGACAAATATGGAATTGATACAAGTGGATATGATGTTATAAAAGGCTGGAGAGCTAATGCGTCATACTTTTATATTGCAAAAGAATTTGTGAGAGATAATATTGACATTGATATTTTGGAAGAACTTTTATCTTTAGGAGGTTTGGGAATTCAATATTGTATTAAATCTGAATTAGCATATTCAAAATTGCAGGAAGTAAAAGAAGGATTATTGTCTGTTGATTATACAGAGTTTAGAGAAAAATATAATCAGCGAGATATATCAGCAAGACAAAGAATGCGGGAATTGGTAGATTCTGATGCAAACAAGGTAACAAAAGTATTCAGTACATTGCTTTAGAACGGGAGAGATGATGATGAGAGCATATGCAGAAGATTATTTAAGTGATGTCGTGGAAACACAGGGAAAGTTGTTTGACTTTGTAGCACAGGAATTCCCAGATAAAGATACGGAAGAATTTATTAAGACTTACATGAAAAGTAACACAAGAAAAAGTATTGATGAAGCACAGGCTTATGTAAATACTATGGATTGCAAAGAATTGTGGGAATATTTTTTGAAAACGGAACAATATACGCTAAAGAATGGTGAGGGACTGAAAGGTTTTATGCCAGATTGGATTGGCGAGTTTTATGCTTATTACCAATGGTATTACAATATCCCAAGTGCAGAAGTGGTTCAGAAAGTACCGATAGACTTTTTGAAAAAAGCGTATTATGGATTACATGATCTGGAACTTGATTTGGCAGTAAAAAAAGTAGGTGAAGAATAATGCAAATTATTTGTTTTCATAATCCATATGAGGAAAACGGATATTTGAGTAATTGGTATCCGGTGCAGTTTAGTGTAAATGGAATAGATTTTTCTTCTATGGAACAATTTATGATGTATCGGAAAGCACAGTGTTTTCAAGACAAAAAGATAGCAGATAAGATTTTGCAGACAGAAGATGTGGCACAGATTAAGAAGTTAGGAAGAGATGTTAAAGGATATGATGAAAATTTTTGGAATGGAGTAAGGCAGATTGTTGTTTATGAAGGACTTCTTGCAAAATTTTCTCAAAACCATGATTTAAAAGAGAAACTTATAGGAACTGATAATGCGATTTTGGTAGAGTGTGCTGTTAAAGATCAGATTTGGGGAATTGGATTATCTATGAAGGATGAAAATAGATATAATCGGAGTAAATGGAGAGGACAAAATTTACTGGGATATGCGTTGATGATGGTAAGAGAACAATTATAAAAAGTGCACTCTTGGGAACAGCGTAAGTTTGGAGAAATAGTAGAAAAATACGAAGATCCAGTAGAAACTCCGACAGAGGGCTATACAAGACTTGGAATTAGAAGCCATGCCAAAGGAACATTTCATAGTTATGTTGAAAAAGGAAAAGAACTTGAGACAGCTAAAATGTTCCGAGTAGCAGCGGATAAGTTCATTGTGAATATTACATTTGGATGGGAACATGCAGTAGCAATTACTGACGAAAATGACGCTGGAAAGCTTGTTTCTCATAGGTTTCCACAATATAGCTTTAATGCGGGGATGGATCCGAAATTTTTTAGATATCTGATTCTTGACGAAAATTTCAAACATCATTTGGAATTATCATCACCAGGAGGAGCCGGAAGAAATAGAGTTCTGAAATTAAGCGATATGCTTGAATACAAAATGATTTTTCCATCTGAAGCTGAGCAGAGAAAAATAGCTACGTATTTTGATGATTTAGATCACCTCATCACTCTTCACCAGCGAAAGTGCGAAGAGACGAAAACCTTGAAAAAATATATGCTTCAAAAGATGTTTCCACAAAATGGTCATTCAGTTCCAGAAATTAGATTTTCCGGGTTTACTGAAGATTGGGAACAGCGTAAGTTGGGGGATTTAATAGAAGATAATATAATTATAGAGCAAAGTGATGGCAATCATGGTGAATTATATCCTCGTTCAGATGAATTTACTGATGCTGGGATTCCATATATAGCAGCATCTGCTATTTCATCATCTGGAGATGATATAGACTTTAATTTAGTTAAATATTTACCATTAAAAAGGGCAGAACAGTTTAGGAAAGGTGTTGCTCAAAATGGGGATATATTGTTGGCGCATAATGCTACAGTAGGTCCATGTTTACAGCTTTCAATGGAGTATGATTTTGCTATTTTGAGCACATCATTAACCTTATTTAGAATTAATGAGAATAAAATGAATTCTAAATTTTTCTTACAAATGTTGCGGTCAGATTTGTTCCAAAATCAACTTTTCAAATATATGAAACAGACTACCTGTAGTCAGGTACCTATATTGACACAACGAAAATTAGAGGTTTGCTATCCAAATAATACACAGGATCAAGAACTAATAGGTACTTATTTAAGTAACCTTGACCACCTCATCACTCTTCACCAACGAAAGTGTAATGAACTAAAAGAAATAAAAAAATATATGCTACAGAACATGTTTGTATAAAGAAAAGGGTGAAACAATGAAAAAAATAACGTTATTTCATGGAACTTCTGAAAAAATTGTAGTGCCGACATATGGACTTGGTGAAAAAAAGCATGATTATGGAATGGGCTTTTATTTAACTGGAAATATAGATCTTGCAAAAGAATGGGCGGTTTGTAAACCGAATGTTACGAATGGCTGGGTTCATCAATATGAATTGGATACGGATGATTTGAAAATTCTGAATTTTCAAGAAAAAGATGTACTTTCATGGCTAGCAGAGTTGATGAAGCATAGAGATGCAGCAGATTCCAAACGTTATCGAATGTTATCTAAGAGATTTATTGACAAATATGGAATTGATACAAGTGGATATGATGTTATAAAAGGCTGGAGAGCTAATGCGTCATACTTTTATATTGCAAAAGAATTTGTGAGAGATAATATTGACATTGATATTTTGGAAGAACTTTTATCTTTAGGAGGTTTGGGAATTCAATATTGTATTAAATCTGAATTAGCATATTCAAAATTGCAGGAAGTAAAAGAAGGATTATTGTCTGTTGATTATACAGAGTTTAGAGAAAAATATAATCAGCGAGATATATCAGCAAGACAAAGAATGCGGGAATTGGTAGATTCTGATGCAAACAAGGTAACAAAAGTATTCAGTACATTGCTTTAGAACGGGAGAGATGATGATGAGAGCATATGCAGAAGATTATTTAAGTGATGTCGTGGAAACACAGGGAAAGTTGTTTGACTTTGTAGCACAGGAATTCCCAGATAAAGATACGGAAGAATTTATTAAGACTTACATGAAAAGTAACACAAGAAAAAGTATTGATGAAGCACAGGCTTATGTAAATACTATGGATTGCAAAGAATTGTGGGAATATTTTTTGAAAACGGAACAATATACGCTAAAGAATGGTGAGGGACTGAAAGGTTTTATGCCAGATTGGATTGGCGAGTTTTATGCTTATTACCAATGGTATTACAATATCCCAAGTGCAGAAGTGGTTCAGAAAGTACCGATAGACTTTTTGAAAAAAGCGTATTATGGATTACATGATCTGGAACTTGATTTGGCAGTAAAAAAAGTAGGTGAAGAATAATGCAAATTATTTGTTTTCATAATCCATATGAGGAAAACGGATATTTGAGTAATTGGTATCCGGTGCAGTTTAGTGTAAATGGAATAGATTTTTCTTCTATGGAACAATTTATGATGTATCGGAAAGCACAGTGTTTTCAAGACAAAAAGATAGCAGATAAGATTTTGCAGACAGAAGATGTGGCACAGATTAAGAAGTTAGGAAGAGATGTTAAAGGATATGATGAAAATTTTTGGAATGGAGTAAGGCAGATTGTTGTTTATGAAGGACTTCTTGCAAAATTTTCTCAAAACCATGATTTAAAAGAGAAACTTATAGGAACTGATAATGCGATTTTGGTAGAGTGTGCTGTTAAAGATCAGATTTGGGGAATTGGATTATCTATGAAGGATGAAAATAGATATAATCGGAGTAAATGGAGAGGACAAAATTTACTGGGATATGCGTTGATGATGGTAAGAGAACAATTATAAAAAGTGCACTCTTGGGAACAGCGTAAGGTTTGTAATATTACAACTTCATATTCAGGTGGGACACCTAAATCGGGTTCTACAGAGTACTATGATGGTGATATACCTTTCATTCGTTCAGGTGAAATTTACAGTGACAAAACAGAACTTTTTATTACTGAATTAGGTATGAAAAATTCATCAGCAAAAATGGTTCATGAAGGGGATATTTTATATGCATTGTATGGCGCTACAAGCGGAGAGGTAAGCCGGGCAAAGCTTGATGGTGCAATAAATCAAGCGATTTTAGCAATAATACCAAACGATGATATAAATGCAAATTTTTTAGTGGAATGGTTCAGAAAAGAGAAGGATAAAATCACAGATACATATCTTCAAGGTGGGCAAGGAAATTTATCTGCTCAGATAATAAAAGAGCTTGAAGTAACTATTCCATCCTATGATGAACAGAATAAGATTGGATTATATTTCGAGCAGTTAAATACCCTCATCACTCTTCACCAGCGTAAGTGTGATGAATTGCGAAGTGTTAAGAAATTTATGTTACAAAATATGTTTATATAGAAAATCAGACGTCATATTATGATTAGAACAATAATAGGTGACAGATAGACCTGGTTTTATGCCGAAAGGAAGTGGTTTTGATGAGTGAACAGAAAAGAAAAATTGGTTTTACTATTGCATGTGTAAATGAATTTGCCCGTAAGTATCAGATAAGTAGCAAAGAGGCATTTCAGTATCTTTTCAAGTTTAAAGGAATTGCTTTTATCAAAGAAAATTATGATGTGGAACATACGCTGGATTTTGAAACAATATTAGAAGATTTGGGAATTTTATGTAAAAAAAATGGAGGTACATTATGAGATTGTATCATGGGAGCGATATAGCGATTGATAATATAAATCTGGCAATGTGCAGACCATACAAGGATTTTGGACAGGGATTTTATTTGACAGATATTGAAGAACAGGCTGAAAAAATGGCAATAAGAGTAGCAAGAATTTATGGGGAAAAGCTGATTGTAAATATATATGAGATAGAGGATAATTTTAAAGATTTAAAGAATCTTAAAATTAAAGATTTCGGGATACAGACAACAGAAGAATATATAAACAGCTTCCAAATGCCAAAAACAGGAAGAACCAGAAAGTATAATTTCCAATAACAATCATAAAGGAGAAGAAAATCATGCCAGAGTTGGAGTCAATGATAGAACAAAAACTGATCGATCAGCTGATTTACGGTGAGTCACAGTGGACATACAGGGAGGATTTGAAAACAGAGGCAGATTTATGGGCGAATTTCAGATATATCCTTGAACAGAATAACAAAGACAGGCTGAATGGGGAACCTTTGTCAGACTCAGAATTTGAGCAGGTAAAGAACCAGTTGCAGTTTTCTTCATTTTATAAAGCAGGTGAATGGCTGGTTGGAGAGAATGGGAAAGTGCAGGTTCATGTTCAAAGAGATACGGAAAGACTTCACCTGGTAGTGATGAATCATGAACATATTGCCGGTGGCAGCAGTGTTTATGAAGTAATCAATCAGTACAGTGCGTTAAAAACAGATGATGAAAATACCAGTTTGACAAGAGAACGGCGTTTTGATGTAACGCTGATGATTAATGGACTTCCAATGATACATATTGAATTGAAGAATAAGCAGCATTCTTACATGGAGGCGTTTAATCAAATTAAAAAATACATCAGCGAAGGAAAATTTGCTGGAATTTTTTCGGCTGTTCAGATGTTCGTTGTAAGTAATGGTGCTGATACCAGATATTTTGCAGCAGCCAGTGATACAGAGTTAAATTCGAAGTTTATGAGTGGCTGGGTGGATAAAGACAATAATCAGGTGGCAAATTATCTTGATTTTGCAAAAAGTGTTCTTCGGATTCCGGAAGCGCATGAAATGATTGCGAGATATACAGTGCTGGATGAGGATGCAAAACATCTGATTTTGCTTCGCCCATATCAGATTCATGCAATTGAGTCGATCCGAGAGGCATCGAAGACGGGAAAATCCGGTTATGTATGGCACACAACCGGTTCTGGAAAGACATTGACTTCCTATAAAGCAACAAGAAATCTTTTGATGGATATTCCGGCAATTGATAAAGCGATTTTCCTGATTGACAGAAAAGATCTGGATACGCAGACTACAATGGCATTTCAGGCGTATGCAAATAATGACCTTGTAGATGTTGATGAGACAGATAATGTAAATGATCTTAAGAAAAAACTCAGGTCTGATGACAGACAGGTGATTGTTACAACGATTCAGAAGATGCAGATTCTTGTAAGCAAGAGACTTCAGGAAGGAACGCCAGAATATAATAAAATTAAAAATTTGAAAATTGCTTTTGTAGTAGATGAGTGCCATAGAGCAGTTACACCAAAAACAAAAAGAGAACTGGAACGATTTTTTGGCAGATCTTTATGGTATGGATTTACCGGCACACCGAGATTTGCTGAAAATCCTTATCCACAGATGGGAGATTTGCCGAGAACTACCGAAGAATTATATGGTGAACGTCTTCACCGTTATACAATACAGAATGCGATTCATGACAAAGCTGTCTTAGGATTCCAGGTAGAACATAATGGTCCGAAAAATATTGCAGATGAAACAGATAGTAGTGCATATGATAACGAAACACATATGTTAAGTGTATTAGATATCATTTTGAATAAATCTTATCACAAGCTTGGCTTTCAAAATGGAAAAGGGCAAACCTATGAAGGACTCCTTACTACGAGTTCTATTCAGATGGCACAGAAATATTATGATTTGCTGACAAAAGTAAAAAATGGAGAAACTTCACTTGTGATTGATGAGAAAATCAAACAGGTATTACCGGATTTCCCTAAATTTGCAATTACTTATTCGGTAACAGAAAACGAAGAGGGATCACATGTAAACCAGGAGAAAATGCAGCAGTCTCTTGATGATTACAATGGAATGTTTGGCACTAAGTTTGAAATTTCACAGATTCAGGGATACAATAGCAATTTAAATAAACGGCTGGCAAGAAAAGATGCCAAATTCAAGAGCAGAAATGAACAACTGGATCTGGTTATTGTGGTTGATCGTCTTTTGACAGGATTCGATGCACCATGTATGTCGACTATTTTTATAGATCGTCAACCAATGGGACCACATGATTTGATTCAGGCATTTTCAAGGACAAATCGTATTTACGATAAAAACAAAACCTACGGACAGATTGTGACTTTTCAGGCACCAAAGCTTTTTAAGAAATGTGTGGATGATGCGGTGAAGCTGTATTCAGCAGGAAGTACAGGAACAGCACTTCTGGCAGAATGGGAAGAAATAGAACCGGCATTTCGTAAGGCGCTTGCAGCTTTAAAAGTATGTGCAGAAAATCCTTCAGACATTCCGAAAATGTCTATGAAGGAAAAGAAAGTATTTGCAAAAATGTTCCAGTCTTTTGACAGTCTGTTTGCACAGCTGAAATCATTTACCAAATATGATGACACCATGCTTGAAGAATATGGATTTACGGAAGAAGAATATGATGAGTATGTAGGTCATTATAAAAATGTTATGGAAGAAATTCATGAAGAAACTCCGGACGGTGGCGGCTCAGAAGAGGAATCAGGTGAAGAAATTGATCAGGACTATGAATTGATGGCGTACAGTAATACAAAGATTGATTATGAATATATTATCAATTTGATCCAGAATATTGTTACGCCAGCAGAAGAGGAAGAAGAAATATCGCCGGAGGAGAAACAAAGAAAAATTGCGGAAGTTCTGCAGTATGTTGAAGAACTGCGAAAGAGTAATGGCAAGGTAGCAGAAATTATGTGTGATCTGATTGGAGATATTGAAGAAGATGATACAAAGTACAGAGGAAAGTCAATCCTTAATATTGTAGAGAACATGAAAAGAGATTGTATAAATACGGTTATCACAGATTTTTGCAGTACATGGTGTGCTTCAAAAGATGATGTTATGTATGCGGCAATGCATTACAGAAATGGTGAGATCCCGAATGAAAGTGCAATTAAAGCAACGGTTGATTACACAAAATATAAAGCGGGACAGGAAAAGCCACTTCCGAAGTTTAAATATTTTTCACAGATGATGGCAGATTTAAGGATGATTCTGGAAGAGGAAATTAAGCCATTGCTGATAACTGTATAGGTGTTTGGAAATTTATAGATGTTTGCATCAGCGTAAGTAATTTCAAGAAATGGAGGGAACTTATGCGAAGTGATACAAACAATCTGCTTTTTTGTGAATATTATGCTCAGTGGATAGAAATCTATAAAAGAGGTGCGATCCGGGAAGCAACGATGGCGAAATATTTAATGACGCAAAAATGGGTAGAAAAATTGATACCAGAGTTGAAAGTTTCAGAATTGACAAGAACGGCATATCAGAAACTTTTGAATGATTATGCAAAAGAGCATGAAAGGCAGACAACTTTAGACTTCCATCATCAGTTGAAAGGTGCGATTCTGGATGCTGTTGATGAAGGAATGATTGAAAGAGATCCAACCAGAAAAGCAATCATTAAAGGAAAAAAACCAAGAGTAAAAAAGATAAAGTATCTGAATCAGTTTGAACTTCATACGCTGATTAATGATCTTGATATCGGAGAAGAACCAAACTGGGACTGGTTCATTCTTCTGGTAGCAAAGACTGGCATGCGTTTTTCAGAGGCACTTGCTATTACACCTGCGGATTTTGATTTTTCCAGACAGACATTATCGATAAACAAAACATGGGATTATAAAGGCAATGGTGGATTTTTACCTACCAAAAATAAATCCTCGGTAAGAAAAATTCAGATTGACTGGCAAATCGTAGTTAAATTTTCAGAGTTGACAAAAAGACTTCCTGAAGATAAACCTATTTTTGTAGGAAAATCAAAAATTTATAATTCTACTGTAAATGATGCACTTACCAGACATTGCAAAAAATGTGGTATTTCTGAAATTTCAATTCATGGACTTCGCCATACACATGCGTCGTTATTGCTGTTTGCAGGTGTATCAATTGCCAGTGTTGCCCGCCGGTTAGGACATGCAAGTATGACGACAACACAGAAAACATATCTTCATATTATTCAGGAGCTGGAAAACAAAGATGTGGATCTGGTAATGAGAACTTTATCAGGATTGTAAAATGAAACAAATTATGAAAATACTTACGCTGTGAAATTAGAATGTTTTAACGGACTTTTCTTACCCAAATCATTGCGGGTTAGTCAAAGATATGGTATATTTAAAGTATATTTTTGTCAAAATGTACAAAAATAAGAACAAATTATAGTAGGGAGTGGTCAAGATGTATCAGGAAGAGTACAAACGTTGGCTGGAAGCAGATCTGGAAGATGCCGATCTGGGTCCGGAATTAGCGAGAATTGAAGGAAATGACGAAGAGATAAAAGATCGTTTTGCTGTAGCTCTGAAGTTTGGAACAGCCGGACTTCGTGGAGTTCTCGGAGCAGGAACGAATCGTATGAATATTTATGTAGTACGTCAGGCAACACAGGGACTGGCGAACTGGGTTAAGACACAGGGTGGCACACAGACTGTAGCGATCAGCTACGACAGCCGTCTGAAGAGTGATGTATTTGCAAAGACAGCAGCAGGTGTTCTGGCAGCAAACGGAATCAATGTCAGAATCTATGACGCGCTGATGCCGGTGCCGGCACTTTCATTTGCGACACGTTATTATAACTGCAATGCAGGTGTTATGGTAACTGCATCCCACAACCCGGCAAAATACAATGGTTATAAAGCATATGGACCGGACGGATGCCAGATGACAGATGATGCAGCAGCAATCGTATATGCTGAGATCCAGAAGACAGATGTCCTCACAGGTGCAAAATACATATCCTTCGCAGAAGGTGTAGAAAAAGGGCTGATTCGTTTTGTAGGAGATGACTGCAAGAAGGCGCTTTATGAAGCGATCGAATCACGTCAGGTAAGACCGGGACTTTGCAAGACAGCAGGACTGAAGCTGGTATACAGCCCGCTTAATGGTTCAGGACTTGTTCCGGTAACACAGGTATTAAAAGACATCGGAATCACAGATATCACAATCGTTCCGGAACAGGAATATCCAAACGGATACTTCACGACCTGCAGTTATCCGAACCCGGAAATTTTTGCAGCTCTGGAGCTTGGACTTAACCTTGCAAAAGAGACAGATGCAGATCTGATGCTTGCAACAGACCCGGATGCAGACCGTGTAGGTATTGCAATGAAGTGCCCGGATGGTTCTTACGAACTGGTAAGTGGTAACGAAGTCGGTGTTCTGCTTCTCGATTACATCTGCGCAGGACGTATTGAAAAAGGAACCATGCCTGAGAAAGCAGTTGCTGTAAAATCAATCGTATCTACTCCGCTTGCAGATGCAGTTGCAGAGCATTACGGTGTAGAACTCAGAAGCGTACTTACCGGATTCAAGTGGATCGGTGACCAGATCGCACAGCTTGAAGAAGCCGGAGAAGTAGACCGTTTCATCTTTGGATTTGAAGAGAGCTACGGATACCTTGCAGGACCGTATGTACGTGATAAAGATGCTGTTATCGGATCTATGCTGATCTGCGAAATGGCAGCTTACTACAGAAGCATCGGAAGCTCACTGAAGCAGAGACTGGAAGAAATCTACGCGCAGTACGGACGTTATCTGAACAAAGTAGACAGCTTTGAATTCCCGGGACTTAGCGGAATGGACAAGATGGCAGGTATCATGGAAAACCTTCGTAAGAATCCGCTCACAGAAGTAGCCGGAATCAAGGTTGCATCTGTTACAGATTACACTAAACCGGAAGAAACCGGACTTCCTTCTGCGAATGTACTGATCTACAAACTGGAAGATGGCGAGACTGTTATTGTTCGTCCTTCTGGAACAGAGCCGAAGATTAAGATCTATTACACAACACTTGGAAAAGATCTGGAAGAAGCACAGGCAAAGAAAGACAAATTCGCAGAAGCATTAAAGCCGATCATGGCGTAGCAGTCAAAAGTTGATTTTGGAGAATGAGTCTGATCTGAATTTGGAGAGAATCAGGCTTGACAGAAAAGAACCTGCCCGATATAATAATTTTTATCGATAAGGGAGTAGTTGGCGCGATGACGTAGCTTTGTCAACATACTGACAGCAATGGCTGTCTGGCATAGCTTTAAATAATGAGACTTATTCGTAGTATTTTACGCTACGAATAAGTCTTTTTTTGTGCATACGATGAGCCAAGTGCAGATTTGTGCTTGCACAAGTATCTGCATTTGGCGAATGTACATCATCAAGCTGTTAAGCGAGATGGTGTACAAAGTATACAAATCGAGTAGGAGTCAGCCTGCTCGATT
>OGZV01001660.1_pt1 | contig 19670 bp, 15 predicted proteins | sample 1576861 | NCBI WGS metagenome assembly OGZV01 (sample SAMEA3541501, study PRJEB24748) | human gut metagenome | biome: human gut; feature: human-associated habitat; material: faeces | place: China | collected 2012
ATTTTCAAAATTATGCTCATTCATGCAAGCATGATTCGCAAATTTATGAAAATTGTCTTGGCTCTGAATAGTTACTATATTTACCAGATTAAGGTTGACGCTCTATCGTGAATTAAATATAATAAACTTGATTTACTGTGTCTTTTTGGGGAATACCGAAGGCATCTGGAGGAAAAATGAGAAGAAACCTTAATATAAAACAGAGAAAATGGCGGAGCTTTATCTTTGCAACGATTTTTGGTGTGACAGCAGCGACTGCGGTCATTACGGTAAAACCGTTGGAAAGTTATGCCTACACAGAGACGGCAGGAGTGTTGAACGATGGCCCGGTGCAGATGCGGAAATCGCCTGTGAATGGCGAAAAAATCACATCTCTGGCGGCTGGAACAGCCGTCCGCGTGATCGATGAAGCGGATGGTTCGGATGGAATGAAGTGGTATAAAGTACAGATTTCCTATAATGGAATGTCATCGACAGGTTATATCAGATCCGATTTTATCACACTGTCATCCGAGGATACTTCTGCGGGAAGTACGATCACAGATAATTCAGCGCAGGGTGCAGCCGGAGTTGTCACCAACACGAACGGCAATGTCTATGTGAGGACAGGTGCGAGCACGGCATATTCTCCGGTCACGACGGTAAAAAGAGATCAGACAGTCAATGTACTCGGACAGACAACCACAAATGGAACTGTGTGGTACAATGTGACATTTAATAAGAATGGTGTGGATTATGCAGGTTGGATCTGTGGAACCTATCTGGCAGTAACCGGACAGACTTCTGCGGATGGATCGCAGGGAGACACCACAACGGTGACGGATGATGAGTATGTTGCATCGTTAAAAGCAGCGGGATTTCCGGACAGTTACTGTAATTCGCTTCTGGCATTGCACCAGAAGTATCCAGACTGGCAGTTCGTTCCGGTACAGACCGGACTGGACTGGAATACCGTCATTGCAAATGAGAGTGTTGTCGGAAGGAATCTGGTGCAGAGTTCTTCCAATGATGCGAGAAAGTCAACGGAGACGGGTGCTTATGACTGGGCGACCAACAAATGGTATGGTTATGACGGAGCAGGCTGGGTAAGTGCCTCCTCCAATTACATAGCATATTGCATGGATCCGAGAAATTACCTGAATGACACGTATATTTTTCAGTTTGAAACGTTAGAATATGCGCCATATCAGAACGTGACAGGAGTTGGAAATATTCTGTCAGGCAGTTTCATGAGTGGAAACTATAGCGATACAGACGGAGCATCGCGAAGCTATGCAGATACTTTCATGGAAGTGGGACAGAACTTGAGTGTCAGTCCTTATCATCTGGCTGCAAGATGTAAGCAGGAGCAGGGAAATAAGGGGACAAGTCCTTTGATCTCTGGCAATTACTCTGGCTATAATGGATATTACAATTACTTTAATATCGGAGCATATACGACATCGTCTGCGTCTGCGACGGTCAACGGATTGATTTATGCGAAAAATAACGACTGGAATTCTATTTATAAATCAATTAATGGTGGAGCTGGTATCGTTGGAAACAATTATGTGAAAAAAGGGCAGAACACCTTATATTTCCAGAAATTTAATGTGGTGAATATGAACAGCATATACTCACATCAGTACATGACAAATGTGCAGGCGGCAATGTCAGAAGGAAAAACAATGAGCACCGCTTATGCGGATAAATCACAGGGATTTATATTCCGTATTCCGGTGTATAGCAATATGCCGGAGTCAGCAGTGACGTTTTCAGACAGTGGTAATCCGAATAACTGGCTCTCTTCTCTCAGCGTAAGCGGATATGGACTGACACCGTCTTTTCAGGGAGCAGTAACCGATTATTCCGTGATCGTTGGAACCGAGGTAAGCTCGATCAATGTAGGTGCTTCGGCAGTTGCACCGAAAGCGGGAGTTTCCGGAGCGGGAACTTATGCATTGAATTATGGAAATAATGCGATCAACGTAACTTGTGTGTCACAGAGCGGTTCGGCAAAAACCTACACGATCAATGTGGTAAGACAGCAGCCGGCAGCAGACAATACCCAGACACCGGAAAGTGGTGGAACAACGGTTGCGGACGGCGTATCCGTTTCTACCTCCTATAAACTGGGAGATACCGTGATCACAGGTATTACACCGGGAACAGGCGCTTCTTCTGTACTTGCCAATATCTCAGCGGGAAGCGGCACGGTCAAAGTGCTGAAAGCAGATGGCACAGAAAATACCGGTGCAGTCGGAACAGGTAATAAAATTGCAGTATATGCAAATGGAACACTGGTGAAGCAGTATGACGTTGTCATTTACGGTGACATCAATGGAGATGGAAAAATCTCTGTGGTCGATCTGGTCATGATGCAGAAACAGATTCTTGGAACATCACAGCTTTCCGGTGCGTATGCAGCGGCTGCGGATATAAGCAGAGATGGAAAAGTTTCCGTAAAAGACCTTGTGCTTTTGCAGAAACATATTATAAATGCAGCACAGATTGAACAGTAACAGGGCTGTGTGGATAGAAAGAGTTATTTTAGTGAGAAAATACAATTTTCACACATAAGAATGGAGAGTAAAATGAAAAAGAAATTAGGTGTGATCATTACACTGTTAACATTATGCATCTGCCTTATGACACCGCAGATGCATGCCAAGGCGGCTTCCGGAAAAACAACGATCGCTGTGTCTGCCAGTTCCCTGAATATCGGACAGACTGTGACGGTAACGGCAAAAGCATTAAGTGCATCCGGGGACAGTGCATATGCCAATATGGTTTTGACCTATGATGCCGGCATTCTGGAGTTTGTGAGCTGTAATGCAACTTATGGCGGTGGCGGCGGAAGTATTTCGGTAGCGAGTGACAGCTTCAGTGTGACATTAAAAGCAATCAGTGCGGGAAAAGCTTCTATTTCGCTTTCTGCTACGGATGGTGTTATTTACGGTACCGAAGAAGAATTGGATTCCATGGCAGGCAGCAGCACTTCTGTAACGGTCAAAAACGAAGCAGCAGGCAGCAATGGAAATGCGGGAAATGGAAGCAGTTCTGGAACAGGAAGTAACAACAATACTGGAAGCAATACGGCAGCTTTATCCGCAGATAATTCCTTAAAGGCACTGACGATTTCACCGGGAACATTGTCTCCGGCTTTTAAGGGAAGCACCACAAAGTATACGGCAGCTGTGGATAATTCTGTGACAAGTATTGCAGTGAGTGCAACACCGGTCAATGAAAAGGCAACCGTTGAATCGGTTACCGGAAACACGAATCTTGCCGTCGGAGCGAATGTTGTGAAGATTGTTGTAAAGGCAGAAAACGGAACAACAGCCACTTATAAAATCACTGTGACAAGACAGGCAGCAGGAACCACCGGAAGTGAGACGACAACTACAGGCGGTGAAAACGGAGACGACGGAAATGGTGACAGCGAGACTCCAGAAGATACTGAGGAAGTGGACACAACGGAAACTCCGGTATCAGCGGCAGATGTTGTGATCAATAACACGACCTACCATATCGCAGACAATTTTACAGAGGAACAGATTCCGGCTGATTTTACAGAAGCAACAGTTAATTTCCGTGGAACGGAATGCAGAGGTCTGACGTTTGACAAAGGAACAATTTCTCTGATCTATCTGGAAACAGACAATGTGGACGCAACGACCGGCAGATTCTTTATTTATGATGAGACCAGGGATGTTGTCTATGATTTTATGAAGTTTACTGCAGGTGAGAGCAGTTATGTGATTCCACTTTTGGCACCGCTTGATTCGGTACTGCCGGAGAGTTATGTGCAGGTGTCCCTGCAAATGCCGGAAAATACCGTGATGACCGCTTACCAGCTTCCGGCAGAGGATGGAGAGGAAGCGTCTGATTTCTATATCTTTTATGCAGTAAATCAGGACGGAACCGAAGGCTGGTATCAGTATGATGCGGCAGAGGGTACTTACCAGCGTGTCAATGGAAATATCACCGAGACAGCAGATTCTTCTTCGGATGATCTTGCAGCATTGCAGAGCCAGTATGATGAACTCTCAAAGAAATATAAAGATGCAAAATCCTTTTCCAGAAACATGATCGCTGTGCTTATTTTTGTATTGGCAATCGCAGTTGTGATCATACTGAATATCATGCTCTTTGGCAGAAAGAAAAAAGGAAAAGACGAACTCTCAGAGGACAACGATCCGGAGCTTGACGAGCCAGAGAACGAGGACGACGAAGCAAACGAAGAGACAGAAACCGAGAAAAAACCTTTCTTGGGAAAATTCCGTGGATTCCGAAAAAAAGAAAAAAATGAGGATGAGGACGATTATTTCGATGACGAGGAAGAGTACATCGAGGAAGAACATCCAATCAACAGGGCTTACCGCGAATGGAATGATTATGAGGATGAAATTCCATCCACTTCTGAGAAATCAGTGACAGAAGAAAAGTCCGAGAAAAAATCATCTACTGAAAATGAAAAAATGGATGTGCTGCAAAAAAATGAAACTTCTGTGAAAAATGAAAAAGGAATGGAAGTTTTCGACCTAAATGATTTATAATATAAAATAGAATGTAGGTAATTGCGAAAATCATTCATAACGTAAATTAAATTGTGAAAAATCAACAAAAGCTTGAGAAAACACTGTGGAACCGTGTTTTCGAAAATTTTGTTGATTTTGAACAATTTGAGATAGATTAAGGAGAGTTTGCAATCACCTAATAAATAACATGAGGAGACAACATGCAATTACCATACACTGTAAAAGCCAAAAAAGCGATTGATATCGCCGGCAAAATGTCAAAATCATTACATCATAATTATATCGGAACCGAGCACTTACTGATTGGGCTATTGAAGGAAAATTCAGGAGTAGCGGCAAAAATTCTGAATGAGAATGGTGTAGAGTTAGATAAAATTGTAGATCTGATCAAAGAATTGATCGCTCCGGCAGAGGGAACAGCAGTAGCAGAATCAGATGGTTATTCACCGAGAGCAGCAAAAGTTCTTGAGAATGCAGAGAAGGAGGCAGTCAGATTCCATGCTGATGCCATTGGAACAGAACATATTCTGATTGCCATGATCAAAGAGACAGACTGTGTTGCATCCAGATTACTGACAACGCTGTCCGTCAATATGCAGAAAGTCTTTGTGGACACTCTCATTGCGATGGGGGAAGATGCAAATCTTTACCGCGAAGAATTTCAGAATGGTCGTCCGGGAAAAAAGAAAAATAATGAGGGAACCCCGACGCTGGATCAGTATTCCAGAGATCTGACACAGCTTGCAACGGAAGGAGCACTGGATCCGGTGGTTGGACGTGAGGAAGAAATCCAGAGAGTGATTCAGATTCTAAGCAGAAGAACGAAGAACAATCCATGTCTGATCGGAGAACCGGGAGTTGGTAAAACGGCTATCGTGGAAGGAATCGCAGAGCGTATCGTATCCGGCCTTGTACCGGACTCTGTTCAGGGAAAAAGAGTGGTATCTTTAGACCTATCCGGTATTGTGGCTGGTTCAAAATACCGTGGAGAATTTGAAGAGCGTATCAAAAAAGTGATTCAGGAAGTGACAAAAGCAGGAAATGTTTTGCTGTTTATCGATGAGCTTCACACAATCATCGGTGCCGGTGGCGCAGAGGGCGCGATCGATGCCTCTAATATTTTAAAACCTGCACTTGCCCGTGGTGAGATTCAGATCATGGGAGCAACGACAATCACAGAATACCGCAAATATGTAGAAAAAGATGCTGCACTAGAGCGAAGATTCCAGCCTGTGACGGTGGAGGAACCGGGCGAGGAACAGACAGTTGCAATTTTGAAAGGGCTTCGCGGTAAATACGAAGCACATCATCATGTAAAGATCACGGATGAGGCAGTCGAGGCGGCAGTCCGCCTGTCAGCGCGCTATATCAATGACCGTTTTTTGCCGGATAAGGCAATTGATCTGATGGATGAAGCAGCAGCAAGAGTGCGGTTTGGCGTGTCTAACCATACAGAGAAACTTGCGGAATTGAGAAATCAGATCACAGAAAAAGAATTACAGTTAGAGGATGCTCTGAGCAATTCCGATATTGCGCTTGCAAAACAGTGCAAGGAAGAAAAAGAAGCATTGGAAGCAGAGCTTGAGAAGCAGACAAAAAAAGCGCAGCGTGAGATCCGCAGAAAGAATCTGTCTGTCACAGAGGATGATGTGGCAGATGTTGTTTCCGGCTGGACAAAAATTCCGGTGAAGAAACTGGCAGAAGGCGAGGCAGCCCGCCTGAAAAAATTAGAGGCAACGCTGCACAAACGTGTCGTTGGTCAGGAAGAAGCTGTGACGGCTGTGGCAAAAGCGGTGAGACGCGGACGTGTCGGTTTAAAAGATCCGAGAAGACCAATCGGTTCGTTCCTGTTCTTAGGACCTACAGGTGTAGGTAAAACGGAGATTTCCAAGGCACTGGCGGAGGCTGTTTTCGGCAATGAACAGGCGATGATACGTGTTGATATGTCGGAGTACATGGAGAAACACAGTGTTTCTAAAATGATCGGTTCCCCGCCGGGATATGTCGGACATGAGGACGGCGGTCAGCTCAGCGAGAAAGTGCGCAGGAATCCGTATTCCGTGATTTTGTTTGACGAGATTGAAAAAGCGCATCCGGATGTATTTAATATTTTACTCCAGGTGTTAGACGATGGACATATCACGGATTCCCAGGGACGCAAGGTGGACTTTAAAAATACGATCATTATCATGACATCAAATGCAGGAGCACAGTCCATTGTGGAACCGAAAAAACTTGGTTTTGCATCTTCTGATGATGAAAAGCAGAATTACGAGCGCATGAAAAACAGTGTGATGGAGGAAGTGCGCAGGATTTTCAAACCGGAGTTCTTAAACCGTATTGATGAGACCATCGTATTCCGTTCACTGAACAAAAATGATATGAAACAGATCGTCACATTAATGTTGAAAGATCTGACAGACCGTTGTAAGAGCCAGATGGATATCATACTTCATGTGCGTGACAGCGTGAAAAATTATATTGTGGAAAAAGCATACGAACCGAAATATGGAGCAAGACCACTCCGCCGCAAAATCCAGAATGAGATCGAGGATCAGCTTGCAGAAGAAATCTTAGACGGCAAGGTGAAAAAGGGTGATGAAGTGATCGTCACTACGAAAAAGAATGCAGTTGTTTTTGAAGTAAAGGAACAGTAACACAAAAATAAAAAAATCCTTAAAAATGATGAAAATGCTGGCAATCGAAATGTAGTTGAGCTATAATGATTTTACAAAATTTTTACGGTGCAGCAGGCAGAGAAGGACTGTACCACAGGAGGAAAAGATGAGCGCTATTAGTGAATTAATTCGTTCAGAAGCAGATGGAACGATCAGTTTTGGAGATTACACTCTGGATGCAAAGGCAAAGCTTGATAACTTCGGGCATCAGGGAGATCTTTATAAGGTAAAAACTTACAAAGACATCACCAAGCTGGAGCGTAATGGTATGTTTGTTTATGAATCCGTACCGGGAACAGCGGCATATCATTTGAATGCAACGGACACAGGAATTTCTTTTTCCGTGGAAGGACCGGAAGATGCTCAGATCACACTGGAGTTAGAAGAAGAGACTGAGTATGAAATTACAGTGGACGGAGCAAGCGCAGGTAAGATGAAAACAAATCTCGGTGGCAAGTTGACCGTCAGTGTGGAACTTGGAGAGAAACCGGTAGAAGTTCAGATTCAGAAATGCTAAGAAATGATAAGGGGTTGTCAGAAACGGCAACTCCTTTTAATGTCAATCGGAACTATTTGCAGAGTTTCCGGTTATTTTTTTTGATAGGGAAGGTTATATGGCAAAAGGAAAAACAAGTATTTTTTTCTGCCAGTCCTGCGGATACGAATCGTCCAAATGGATGGGGCAGTGTCCGGGATGTAAGGAATGGAATACATTTGTAGAAGAAGTGGTGGACAAAAAGAGTGCGGGCACACTGGCAAAGCAGAAAGCGACAGCGTCAGAGGCAAAGGTATTGCCTCTGTCCCAGATCGAGATGACCTATGACAAGCGTGTGTCAACAGACATGAAAGAATTAGACCGTGTACTTGGCGGCGGTATTGTGCAGGGTTCCATGGTGTTAGTGGGAGGTGATCCCGGAATCGGAAAATCCACATTGCTGCTTCAGGTCTGCAGGAATCTGTCGGAGCATAACATAAAAGTGCTCTATATTTCCGGGGAGGAATCTTTGCAGCAGATCAAAATCCGTGCGGAGCGCATCGGAAATTTCGGGGACAGTCTGAAACTGCTGTGTGAGACAAATCTTGACACCATAAAGGCAGTCATTGACCGGGAAAAACCGCAGATCGTTGTAATCGATTCCATCCAGACGATGTTTAACGAAGAGGTTTCCTCGGCACCGGGCAGTGTATCACAGGTGCGCGAGTCCACAGGTGTTTTGATGCAGATCGCAAAGGGAATGGGAATCTCCATTTTCATTGTGGGACATGTGACGAAAGAGGGAGTGGTGGCAGGACCGAGGGTGTTAGAACACATGGTAGACACCGTGCTTTATTTTGAGGGAGACAGGCATGCGGCTTACCGTATTTTAAGAGGTGTAAAAAACCGTTTTGGCTCCACAAATGAGATCGGTGTGTTCGAGATGCGGCAGGACGGACTTGTGGAAGTGGAAAATCCGTCTGAATACATGTTGAGCGGCAAGCCGGAGGGAGCGTCCGGCTCTGTTGTGGCATGTTCCATGGAAGGGACTAGACCAATCCTTTTGGAGGTGCAGGCACTTGTATGTCACAGTAATTTTGGGATTCCGCGAAGGACAGCGGCAGGAACGGATTTTAACCGCGTCAATCTTCTGATGGCGGTTCTGGAAAAAAGACTGGGCTTAAAGCTGGGTGACTGTGATGCCTATGTGAATATCGCAGGAGGAATCAAAATGAATGAGCCGGCAATCGACCTTGGCATTGTTCTTGCATTGATCTCAAGTTACAAGGACAAACCGATCGATGAGAAAACCATCTGTTTTGGCGAGGTCGGATTAAGCGGTGAGGTCCGCGCGGTAAATATGGCAGAACAGCGGGTGCAGGAGGCAAAAAAACTTGGCTTTGAGGTCTGTATTCTACCGGAGGTCTGCAGAAAATCCATGACAGAAGTAAAAGGTATCAAGCTGGTCGGTGTGAGCAATCTTTTAGATGCCATGAATTATCTGAAATAAAAAAATTGTATGAATTTTATAAAAAATAAAGGAAATTGAAAAATCCTGCCGAATAATAAAAATATGGAGATTTTATTGAAACGATTTTTTATATGGTGCTTCGGGAGAGACTGTCAGATATCAGAGAGGTGATACATATGACAATACGGGAAGAACTTGAAAAAATGGAGCGGGAAACATTAAGCCCTTATGCAACGCTCAGTGTGAACACGAAAGGCAGGGAACGCGAGGAAGAACAGTGCGATGTCCGGCCTGTTTTTCAGCGAGACAGGGACAGAATCCTGCATTGTAAGGCATTCCGGCGGTTGAAGAATAAGACACAGGTTTTTCTGACACCGAAGGGAGATCACTATAGGACAAGACTTTCCCATACCTTAGAGGTATCGCAGAATGCGAGAACAATTGCAAAAGCACTGCGTCTGAATGAAGATCTGGTGGAAGCGATCGCGTTGGGACACGATATGGGGCATACGCCGTTTGGCCATGCCGGAGAGTATGTGTTAAACGAAATCTGTGAAGACGGATTCCGGCACAACGAGCAGAGTGTCCGTATCGTGGAAAAACTTGAGAAAAACGGCATGGGATTAAATCTGACTTGGGAAGTGCGGGACGGTATTTTAAATCATCAGTCTAAGTCAATGCCACATACGCTGGAGGGAAAAGTTGTCCGCTTATCAGATAAAATCGCCTATGTTTACCATGACGTGGATGATGCGATCCGCGCAGAAATCCTGACGGAGGATGATATTCCATCAGAGATCCGTAAAACATTAGGTTTTACCACAAAACAGCGTTTAAATACATTGATACATAACGTGATCATGAATAGTATGAACCAGGATGACATTCGGATGTCAGCAGATATTCAGGAAGCCATGTTTGAGCTGCGCCATTTTATGTTCGATCATGTATACACGAATCCAATTGCCAAGGGTGAGGAAGTGAAGGCAAAGGCAATGATCCGGCAGCTCTTCGGATTCTACAAAGATCACATCGAGTTTCTGCCGGAAAAATACCTCGCCATGCTTGATGAAGGGGAAAAGACGGAGCGCGTGATCTGCGATTACATCGCAGGTATGACCGACCAGTATGCCATCACCAAATTCAGCGAATACTTCCTGCCGCAGGCCTGGCAAGTGGATGGATATTAAGCCAATATAGCCTGCGGCGTGCGCAGGCGGATGGGTATTATAGACAATTGCGAAACTCATAACAACCTAAATTGAATTGTGAGAAATTGACAAAAGACATGAAAGACATTGGGGAGCCGCCGGCACTTAGAAGGCAGATACAATGGTAAGTTGTGTCTGGCTTCTTAGTATCGCTGCGAGCGACACATAGCGAAAGCGTGTCTTGAATGTTTTTGTTAATTTTGAACAATTTAAAGAAGACTATGAGGAGTTTCGCAATTGGCTAATAGATATTAAAACGAAAGGAGGACACGCAGCATGCCATATTTTTCGGATGATATAATTGAAGAAGTGCGTTCCAGAAATGATATCGTGGATGTGATCGGACAGTATGTGCATCTGACGAAAAAGGGAAGCACCTATTTTGGACTGTGTCCTTTTCATAATGAGAAAACAGGATCGTTTTCTGTTTCTCCGAATAAACAAATGTACTACTGCTTCGGCTGTGGAGCCGGAGGGAATGTTTTCACGTTTATGATGCAGTATGAAAACTTTACCTTCGGGGAGGCAATGGAAGCCTTGGCGGACCGGGCAGGTGTTGCCCTGCCAAAGCAGGAATATTCTGCCGCACAGAAGAGAGAGGCAGATAAAAAACAGCGGCTGTTGGAGATCAACAAAGAGGCAGCCAGATATTTTTATACATTATTGCGGAATGACCGTGGAAAACATGCACTCGCTTATTTCCAGAAAAGAGAATTGTCTGAGGAGACCATGAAAAAGTTTGGTCTGGGATATTCGGATCAGTACAGTGATGACTTATACCGGTATCTCCGTTCCAAAGGGTATGAGGATGAGATCTTAAAAGAGTCGGGGCTTGTGACAATCGATGAGAGACGCGGCGGCTATGACAAATTCTGGAACCGTGCCATGTTTCCGATTATGGATGTCCACAACAAAGTCATCGGTTTCGGCGGACGAGTGATGGGCGATGGAGAGCCGAAGTATTTAAACTCACCGGAAACACCGATTTTTGATAAGAGCCGGAATCTGTATGGACTTAATTTTGCAAGGACAACAAAGAAACCACAGTTTTTACTGTGTGAGGGATATATGGATGTGATCGCACTGCATCAGGCAGGATTTGACAATGCGGTGGCATCGCTTGGAACTGCGCTGACGGCAGGGCATGCGAACCTGCTGAAAAGGTACACCAAGGAAGTGTATTTAACCTATGACAGTGACGGCGCAGGGGTGAAAGCAGCGCTCCGGGCAATTCCGATCTTAAAGGAAGTAGGGATTACGACAAAAGTGATCAACATGCGCCCGCACAAGGATCCCGATGAATTTATCAAGGCTCTGGGAGCAGAGGCGTATCAGGATCGTATCGATCATGCGGAGAACAGCTTTATGTTTGAGATACGCATTTTAGAACAGCAGTATGACATGAAAGATCCGGAGAGCAAGTCAGCCTTTTATCATGAAGTGGCAAAGAAACTCTGCTCCTTCACGGAAAAAATCGAGCGTGATATTTACGTTCAGGCAGTCGCGGAAAAATATATGCTGCCAACGCAGGATTTACAGCGGCTTGTCGGTAAATACGGAATGCAGATGGAAGGCATCCGAAAACAACCAACCCAGTTAAAAACCGGTATCAATGAGAAAAACGCCTCCGCCAGAGGAATCAAAAAAGAAGATGGGATGAAGCAATCCCAGAAACTTCTTTTGACATGGCTCATAGAGAATACCGGATTATATCATAAGATAAAAAAATATATCGCACCGAAGGATTTTACGGAGGAGATATATCATAAGGTAGCTGAAGTATTATTCCAGCAGTTTGAGGAGAGCGGAGAAGCAAACCCGGCGAAGATCGTCAGCATGTTTCCTGATGAGGAGGCACAGAAAGAGATTGCGGCGCTTTTCAATGCAAGAATCCATGAGGTCGAGTCAAAAGAAGACCGGGAGAAGGCATTGAAAGAGACCATTATCCGCATCAAACAAAACAGTATCAAGTATCGGTCCGAGCATTTGGCACCGACAGATATGGCTGGTCTGATGCAGCTTGTAACAGATAAACGTGACCTGGAAGAATTGGAGAAATTGCATATTTCCATTGATTAGGGACAAAATAGTAGAAAACTTGAGAGGATGAACCAAAATGGCAAAAAAGACAGAAAACGAGGTAAAGGAAACCAAAAAAGAAGCAGCAGTGATGGATGAAGCTGCAAAAGAAAAGTTTCAGCAGAAGTTAAAAGATCTGTTAGCCTTGGCCAAAAAGAAAAAGAACATGTTGGAATACCAGGAGATCAGCGACTTCTTTGCGGACATGCAGTTAGAAGCAGAGCAGTTTGATAAAATTCTTGATTTTCTGGAAGCAAACAATATCGATGTACTTCGGATCACAGATGATGATTCTGATGATGAAATTTTACTCGATGTAGATGATGAAGACGAGATCGAAGTGGAAAAAATCGACCTTTCCGTGCCGGATGGCGTGTCCATTGAAGATCCGGTCCGTATGTATTTGAAGGAGATCGGTAAAGTACCTCTTTTAAGTGCAGAGGAAGAGATCGAGCTGGCAAAAAATATGGAAGCCGGTGCTGTGGCGAAGGAAAAGATCGCAATCTTAAAGAGCAGAGAAGAGAATGCAACAGAGGAAGAACTTGCAGAGATCAAAGAAGAGATCAAGAATTTGCAGAAAGATCTTGATGCAGGGGATGAGGCAAAGAAACGTCTTGCAGAAGCAAACTTACGTCTGGTTGTTTCCATTGCAAAAAGATATGTGGGACGTGGAATGCTGTTCCTTGATCTGATCCAGGAAGGTAACCTTGGTCTGATCAAAGCCGTGGAAAAATTCGACTACCGCAAGGGATATAAATTCTCTACTTATGCAACATGGTGGATCCGTCAGGCGATCACAAGAGCAATCGCAGATCAGGCGAGAACCATCCGTATCCCTGTCCATATGGTTGAGACGATCAACAAGCTCATCCGTGTTTCCAGACAGCTGCTTCAGGAGTTAGGACGTGAGCCAAGTCCGGAAGAGATCGCAGCAGAAATGAACATGCCGGTAGAGCGTGTGCGTGAGATCTTAAAGATTTCCCAGGAGCCGGTTTCCTTAGAGACACCGATCGGTGAGGAGGAGGACAGCCATCTTGGAGATTTTATTCAGGATGATAACGTACCTGTTCCGGCTGACGCCGCTGCATTCACACTTTTAAAAGAGCAGTTGGAGGAAGTACTTGGAACATTGACCGAGAGAGAGCAGAAAGTTCTGACACTCCGTTTTGGTCTGGAGGACGGCCGTGCAAGAACACTGGAAGAAGTTGGAAAAGAGTTCAATGTAACACGTGAGCGTATCCGTCAGATCGAAGCAAAAGCGCTCCGCAAACTTCGTCATCCAAGCAGAAGCCGCAAATTAAAGGATTACTTAGAGTAAAATGGTAAAGATTTCAAATCGTTTAATGACAGCCGCAGCTCTTGTCACACAGGGATATACACTGGCAGATGTTGGAACAGATCACGGATATATTCCAATCTATCTGTTACAGCAGAAGAAAATTCCAGCTGCAATTGCCATGGATATCAATGAAGGACCGTTAGAGCGGGCAAAAGAACATATTGCTTTATATGGATTGCAGGCATACATACAGACACGTCTCTCAGACGGTGTGGCAGCTTTGAAACCCGGCGAGGTGGAAGCTGTCCTCATCGCCGGCATGGGAGGCGGACTGGTCATGCATATCTTAAAAAACGGGGAAAAAGTCTGCCAGTCTGCGAAAGAACTCATCCTGCAGCCACAGTCCGAGATAGAGAATGTCCGTGAATTTTTACGGGAAGAAGGATATGCCATTCTCGCAGAGGACATGGTGTTGGAAGATGGAAAATTCTATCCGATGATGAAAGTGCAGTATCAGGGTGAAAATGCACAGAAAGCTTCGGAAGTGTTGAAACTTTCAGACCTTTATGGTGGATTACTCCTGCAAAACCGCCATCCCGTGTTGAAAACTTTCCTTGAAAAAGAAAAGCTCATATACACAGGCATCAAGGAGAATCTTGAAAAACAGCCGGCGTCAGAAAAAATCCGGACACGGCTTGCAGAAGTGGAAGACATACTGCATTATAATGAACTTGCATTACAGTTTTATGTATAAAAATTGGAGTGTATAATGTGAATATAGAGTTTGGAAAAGAAGAATCGAGAAATCGGTTCTTTTTTCTATCTAAAAGAGAAAATATAAAATTGTTTTCATATTGAGTACAAGAATATAATGTGATAAGATATATCCATAGATATGAAATTTATATATATGAATAAAAACGAGAGGAAAATAAAATGACGATCAGCGAGAGAATATTAAAAGTATTGAAAGACAGAAATATGACACAGGCTGAATTTGCAAAACAGGTTGGGATTGCGACCAGTACCATCAGCGAATGGAAAAAAAGAAAGACAAATCCTACTGCGGATAAGATCATGGATATTTGTAATGTATTGCAGATAACACCAGAACAACTTCTTACTGGAAAAGGTATCGAGGATGAAGAAAACATTAATGTTACAAGTCGTGAGAGTTGTTTTACGCCTTATGATATTCAATTGGTTCAAGATTATCATGGACTTAAGGAAGAACAGCAGAAGCGTCTGATGGCTTATATGGAGGCTTTAAAGAAGATACAAAGTCTTGAAGAAATATAAAATGAATTTGTATATTGTGATTCGGATTTGAGGTTTTGTTTTGGAACTTCAAAATAACCAGAGAGGAAATTTGATGAACGAAATTACCAATATAGTTGAGAAACCAACATTACTGAAGCAGGATATTGAACTATCAAAATTAATATATACGATTCGCGGAAAACAGATAATGTTAGATTGTGATCTGGCTATACTGTATGGTTATACAGTGAAAAGACTAAATGAACAAGTAAAGAATAATAAAAATAGATTTCTGGAAGATTTTATGTTTCAAATGACGAGGGAGGAAGTAAACGATTTGCGGTCGAAATTTCCGACCGCAAATATAAATCCCAAAAGCAGATATTTACCCCATGTTTTTACCGAACAGGGAATTTATATGTTGGCGACAGTGTTAAGTGGTGAAATTGCAGAAAAACAAAGTATTTTTATAATGCGTGCATTTCGCGAAATGCGGCATTTTATTTCAAGCAATGCTCTTTTGTTTGAAAGGATTAATGCTGTTGAACTGAAACAACTGGAATTACAAAAAGATGCGGAGGAAAATTTTACAAAAATATTTGAATATATATCCAATCATGAAGAGGAATGTCAGAAGATTTTTTTTGACGGACAGATATTTGATGCTTTCAGTTTACTCACAAATATTATTACTCATGCCCAAAAGGAGATAATTCTTATTGACGGATATATTGATATTATTACTTTGAACATTTTGGCTAAGAAGAATATAGGGGTGAATGTTTATACATACACGTTGCCTAATACAAAGTTATCGGCTCAGGATATAGCAAATTTTAATGCACAGTATCCAACACTTACCGTAAAAAAAACAGCATCTTTTCATGATAGGTTTCTGATTATAGATGGTAAAGAAGGATATCATATTGGAGCTTCTCTAAAGGATGCCGGTAAGAAATGTTTTGGCATAAACAGAATAGAAGGAGTCGAGGACATTAAAGATATAATAACTAAAGCACAGCAGACAGGGAAATAAAAGGGGAGTATAATCCCCTTTATTTCAAAAACATCCGCATCATCTTTTCTTTCAATCCGGTATATTTCTGATACCGGATCGGCAGATCCATCCACGTTTTCTTATCGACAATACTGCGGTAATGGCTGAAGGTTTCAAAACCAACCCTGCCGTGGTAGCTGCCCATGCCGCTCTCACCGACACCGCCGAATGGCATATCGCTCGTTGCAAGATGAATGATCGTGTCATTGATACAGCCGCCGCCAAAACGACAGGTATCTAACACTTTCTTCTGTGCAGCCTTGTCCTCACTGAAAAAATAAAGCGCAAGCGGATGAGGGTGGGACTCCACGGTATCAAGCGCTTCGTCTAATGTGTCGAAGGTGAGGATCGGAAGCAGTGGACCGAAGATCTCTTCGCCCATCACAGCGTCGTCCCATGTAATATTATTGAGAACGGTAGGCGCAATGCGGAGCGATTCAGGCTCTGACTGTCCTCCGTATACAAGCTTTTCCCCATTGATCAGCCCGAGAATGCGTTCAAAATGCTTTTCGTTGATGATCTTTCCATAATTCGGATTTTTCAGAGGTTCTTTCCCAAACTGCTTTTCAATCTCAGCTAAAATCGCAGTGATAAGCTCATCGCGGATGCGCTTGTCACAGAGAATATAATCCGGCGCAACACAGGTCTGTCCGCAGTTTAAATACTTGCCGAAGACAATACGCTTTGCGGCAAGCCGGATCTTAGCGGTGGAGTCAACGATACATGGGCTCTTTCCGCCAAGCTCTAATGTGACAGGAGTTAAATATTCAGCCGCATGGCGGAGTACCTCCCGTCCGACAGTCTTTCCGCCGGTGAAAAAGATCATGTCAAAACGCTGCTGTAACAATGCCTGATTTTCTGCGCGGCCGCCATCGACCACTGCAACATAATGTGCCGGAAAACATTCTTCGATCATGGTTTTCATGACATCGAACGTGCAAGGGGCGTAGGCGCTTGGTTTTACGACCGCAGTATTCCCGGCTGCTATGGCATCGATCAGCGGATCGAGTGTCAGTAACACCGGGTAATTCCATGGGCTCATGATCAGCACGGTTCCGTAAGGGGAAGGGGAGCGGAAGCTCTTTGCTGCAAACTGGGCGACCGGGGTGGAAACACGTTTGCTGCGCATAAGGCTGCGGAGATGCTTCTGCATCCAGGTAAGCTCTGACAGCGTCAGCCCGATCTCACACATATAGCTCTCCATCCGGCTCTTTCCAAGATCCGCCTTCAATGCCGCAGCGAGGTCGGCTTCATGGCGGATCATAGCCTCTTTCAAACTTTCTAACTGTTTCAGACGGAATTCCGCCGGGATCGTTTTGCCACTGGAAAAAAAGTGGTTCTGTTGTTGTAAAATATCCTTGATCTCCTGTTCGGTCATGAGGATGCCTCCTTTTATCTTCAGGATCGATCAGACAACTACCTGTTCTGACTCAACCTGTATCCGTACATCTGATACTTATATACTATCGAAAATAACATACTTCTGCAAGTGTTTTACTTCCGGGCAGACAGGAAAAACAATTCTTGAAAAACGGCGCTTATAATGCTACAGTAATAATACTGATGATCTGCAGCAGAGGTCATGGCGCAGGTCAGTTTGATAATAATGTGACTGCCGGATACGAAGGGCAGATTGCGGAAAGGCATGGAAAATGAAATGAACGATTATAAAATAGGCACAAAATGTGTACAGGCAGGATATACCCCGGAGAATGGACAGCCGCGGCAGATTCCGATCATCCAGTCTACCACTTTCAAATACAGCACCAGTGAGGACATGGGAAAACTGTTTGATCTTGAGGCATCCGGATATTTCTATACACGGCTGCAGAATCCGACGAATGATCATGTCGCAGCCAAGATCGCAGCAATGGAAGGCGGCACAGCCGCAATGCTGACCTCAAGCGGACAGGCAGCGAACTTTTTTGCCATATTCAACATATGTGAGAGTGGAGACCATATCGTGGCATCATCCTCGATCTACGGCGGAACCTTCAACCTCATTGCAGTTACGCTTGCCAAAATGGGAATCACGGCAACCTTCGTGTCTCCTGACGCATCGGAGGAGGAGTTAAACGCTGCGTTCCGCCCGAACACAAAACTGATGTTTGGCGAGACGATCGCCAATCCGGCATTGACAGTATTAGATATTGAGCTCTTTGCAAAAACAGCACATGCGCACGGCGTACCTCTTATCATAGACAATACATTTCCAACTCCGGTCAACTGCAGGCCATTTGAGTGGGGTGCGGATATTGTGACACACTCCACCACCAAATACATCTGGGCGGCGAGGTTGTAAATTTCATCGGGGCGGACCTTGCCGACGACCGAGAGGATGCTCATCGAATCGCTGAGGTCGCCGTAATGCAGGTGGAAGTTGGGGTGGCCTTCCAGATGGGCGATGCGCTCTCGGTAATCGACAGAAGAACGGCGGATGATGCCGTGGACATCGTAGCCTTTTTCCAGCAGGAACTCCGCCAGATAGCTGCCGTCCTGGCCGGTGATACCGGTGATGAGTGCTTTTTTCATAACTGTATATCCTTTCTACCGCACTTTTTATGCAGCATATAAATGCTTTTGATCGGGCCTTGTTTGTTATTGTAGCGGATTTTTTCCTGTTGCTGTAGGGGTAATCTTGCAAAGCAGTAGCATTATATTGACTTTTTGTATGCCGCTGTGGTATGATGCCTGCAAGGAACTTTGGCAGGAGGGCATCATGAAAACACCATTTTTTGACGGCAAGCTGGTACATTCCCGGCGCGTGATCTACACGCCCTCCCCTTTTGCGCGGTCGAACCTCATCCATCTGCAGGAGGTGGGCAGTTTGCAGGCGCGGCAGCCCCACACCAGCCCCCGCAAGGGGCTGGCGTCCTACCTGTTTTTTTGGGTGGAGAGCGGCTCCGGTGTGTTGGAGTACGAGGGTGCCCGGCACGAGCTGCACGCCGGGGACTGCGTGTTTCTGGACTGCCAGCGCCCCTACCAGCACCACACCGGGGACGATCTGTGGCAGCTGCACTGGGTGCATTTTTATGGGCCGAACATGGCGGCCATTTACAAAAAGTATCAGGAGCGGGGCGGCCTGCCCTGCTTCCGCGCTGCTGACCCCGGCGGATACGCGGCGCTGCTGGACGAATTGTACGCGCTGGCGGAATCCGACACTTACGTGCGGGACATGCAGATTTATGAAAAGCTGATTGCCCTGCTGACCCTGCTGATGGAAGAAAGCTGGCACCCGGACACCGCCCGCGCGCCGGGCAGCAAAAAGCAAAACTTGCAGGAGATCAAGGATTATCTGGACACCCACTACACCGAGAAGATCACGCTGGACGCGCTGGCTGAGCGGTTCTACATCAACAAGTTCTACCTGACCCGCGTGTTTAAGGAGCAGTTCGGTCAATCGGTCACCAACTATCTTGTGCAGCTGCGTATTACCCAATCCAAGCGGCTGCTGCGCTTTACCGACCGCAGCATCGAGGCTGTGGCCCAGGAGTGCGGACTGAACGATGCCAACTATTTCTCCCGCCTGTTTAAAAAGGTGGAGGGCACCACCCCCGGCGAGTACCGGCGGCAGTGGTGAGTTCGAGTTTTACCCAGCACAGACAAACGAAAACGCGGCGGCCTTCCCCTTTTGCCGGGA
>OGZV01001663.1_pt1 | contig 19641 bp, 12 predicted proteins | sample 1576861 | NCBI WGS metagenome assembly OGZV01 (sample SAMEA3541501, study PRJEB24748) | human gut metagenome | biome: human gut; feature: human-associated habitat; material: faeces | place: China | collected 2012
AGGTACTTAACAATACAATGAACAAGCTCATTGTATTGCCAATTACCTTTTTATGGCTGAACTGTTACAGATTTAGAGAAAATTGTCACAAATAATCGAGGATTATAAATAAATGTTTGTGTTTTAAATCTGAATTTATATATGTCAACATGAACAATTATACATGATTTATATATAAAATAATAAAAAAATTGTCACAAATAACGCCTAATTTGTAATATTTAACCATTTAAATGTGAACAAAGTGTGATATAATGAATATAGAGTTGGCAAATTTTGGAAAACAGGAGGTATGAAAAACAAAATACACTTATTATCAGTGATATTTTGCAATAATTTTGAGCTATATTCAGCAAACCGGAAACTAATTGACATCTAAAAACAAAAAGGAGGAAAACTGATGAGATTTAACAAAAAAATTTTATCTCTCGTTCTGGCAGGTGCGATGGTAGTGTCGCTTGCACCGTCAAATGTCGGAGTTGTGTCAAAAATGGCTGCGGCATCGGGAAAAATGAGTGCAAAGAGCTATGACTATGACCCGGCTTACCAGACGCAGGAAACACTCAAAGATGAGAGCGGAGAAAAGATAGGAACGCTTACCTATACAAATAAGGCGTATTTTAATTCTATTATTTCAAGATATAACAATATGACATTAGAAAGTGAAGATGGCAACAGCATTTATACGGATACTATTTTATTCTTTGATTTTGATTATAATGCTACAACAGGTACAACAAGCAGTGCCATTGGAAGTGAAGCCAGTTCATCATTAGACATAGAAGATATGTATAAAAAGAAGGCAGCGGCAGAACTTAAAAAAGCCGGTGCCGATGAAAAAGATGTTGATTATTCTGACAAATTGAATAAACAGGTATCTGCTGACTGGAAAGCAGATGTAAAAGTAGGAAAGAAAATCTATGCTAAGTTATTATATTATTATTATGATAAAGATGATAAAAAGCAGAGTGGTGAAGTAAAACTTGCCTTTACATTAAGTGACAGTTATAAGAAATCAGAAGATTATGAGCAGTATGCAATATATAAATATAAGACTGATGATGACGATTCATATGTTGTCACAAATGACAATTATCTATATTCAGGATTAACAACTGTTGACAATGCTTATTCCATTGGTTCATACACATATCAGTGGTATAAGGCTGATGCATCAGGAGAATACACAAAGATAAACAACCAGACATCAAGGTCAGTTTATCTGAAAAATTCAAATGTCATCGATCCTCAGAGCAAGACTGATGATAAGTTAAAATGTATTGCAACAGTAAAATATGATGGCATTGAAATTCAGTCAATTGAGTATGATTACACGGTTTATAAGGTCGGTTCAGATTCTTTATATACAACGGATGATAATTCTAGCTGGGCATATGCAAAGAAAGATGGAAAAGCCGTATTAAACAGTGGATATGAAGCCATAAACGGAGCAACAGCAAAATATACATGGCAGAAGTATGATGAGAAAGAAAAAACATACAAGACAATAGATGGACAGTCAGGCAAAACACTTACAATAGATAAGTGCACAGATGCGGACTATGTAAGTTATAGAGCTAAGATACAGATTTCTGTTGGAGAGTGTTTATATACTTCATTTGAGAAAACTATCCAGCTTGTAGAAAATCCACCATACTCTGTTAATAATAAGACAGGATATGGCAAAAATGCAGAAAAAGATGATGCAGATGGAAAATATTATTCGCAGTACAGCTTATCAAATAATGTTGTACCGGGTGATACAGACAATATGACTGTAGATGTAAAAGCAGATACAGGATATTCACTTACATACACATGGTATGAGTACAAAGATGGCAAGTGGAATGAGATAACTGATGCCAAGACTAATGTTTACTCAAAGAAATTTGAGACAGCAGATTTTGACAGTACCACATCTAAGCAGTATAAGTGTAAGGTAACAGCTTCAAATGGTACTCTTACATATGACAAGTCATGTTTTATTTTCTTTGAAAACAGAGATCCTGAAATGTATGAGGATTATTCAAATGTTAAGTATGGAAGTACATCAAGATCTAATGCAAAAGACAATGCACTTAAAACAGCAATAGGTTCATCTGCAACACTTTCAGGACCTAAGGTATCTGTGAACAGTCAGTACCAGCTCAATTATCAGTGGCAGAAATTTACTAAGATTGATAAAGATGAGTACAATAAGAACCATTTGATCAAAGTAGATGAAAACACATGGGAAACTAATACTGACTATGGATATACATCAGTATATGATGAAGATAAAGATGAGGATGTATATACTTATTATAAATGGACCGATATAAAAGATGCAACAGCAGATACATACACTATCGCAAGTGTGACAGATACTGCTGAAAAATCTGATTTTGGTGAGTACAGACTTAAGTATAACGCATACAAGGCAGGAACGACTGATCTTACAAATGCAAAATCAGTCGCATCCGGAGAGTTCTATGTAGATCTTGAGCAGTTTAATGGATTTACGGCAGCACTTCCAAAGAATACTGAGGACAATTATACTCTTGAAGTAGGAGGAACCATCGACCTCGGTGTAATTGCTTCTATTGCAAATACAGAAGCTAACAATCAGAAATATGACATAGCATATCAGTGGCAGAAATATGACAGCAAGACAAAGGCATATACAGATATTAAAGATGCCACAACAGCGGATTACAAGAAAGAAAACATCACAGCAGATGATTTTGGAAAATACAAATGCGTTATCACTGTTATTGACAAGACGACAAAAGCAGTAATAAGTGATGTTAAGCCAGCAGAATTTGAGTTTAATATCAAACAGGCTGTTAAGGCTGAAAATGATACTTTAACAGTAAAATCAGAGTCATCATATGTTGTCAATCACAAGAATGTAGGTGACAATGTAACATTAAGCGTAGCTGCTGAGACAGCAGATGCTGCAAAATATCCTCTTACTTACAAGTGGGAGAAGATTGAAAAAGACTCATACAGTGATTCATATGGCAAATATGTTGATGTTATGGGATCAGACGGAAAAGCAGTTTCAACTGCTGACTATGCTTTAAATATAGCGGATGAAAATGCATTTACAACATATCGTTGTACTGTTTCAAACGGTGCTCACAGTCAGAAAGTTACCTTTAATGTTTTAAAGAATGATAATTTCTATGCTTATGCAGCAGCAACAAAATCAGATAATAAAACATTCATTAAGAAAGCCGGCGAAAGCGTAAAGATGCAGGTCGTAAACGGCTCTGATGATGCAGCAGCTACATTCAGCTATAAGTGGTATGCTTGTAGTTCTAATCACAGGTCTTATAAGAACGAAGACGATGACGATTGGTACACTATCGGTGACGGTTATGTGCAGAAGAGACTTGCAAATACAACATCAGTTTATGAGATTTCATCTCTTACGGATGCAGATTTTGATGTAAATTATTATTATTGTGAAGTTAAGAACGAACTCACAAAAGAGACAAAGACAGTAACATTCTATGTAAAGAAATATGATACAACAGACATAACATTTACTGACCTTGACGGAGCATATGACAGTTCAGGTACATCTTGTATTGATGTTGAACTCGGCTCATCAAAAGAGTTTGGTGCAGTTGTTAAAAATCCTGAGTCAAAGAACTTTATTTACAAGTGGTCATTTGAAAAACTTCATAAAGATGATACAAAATATGAGTATGATTATGAGAGAGCACTTGACTGCACAACAGAAAAGCTTACTCTTTCAAATATCACGGAAGACAATTTAGGAAGATATACACTTCGCATTTACGAGGGAAGTGCAGCAGATGATGATACACCTGTTATCACTCACTATTTCGAGGTATCAAAGAAAGATGCAGCAGCAAAGAAGTTTACATTAAGTGCTGTCGGCAATGGACAGACAGGTTACTATCGTTCAGTAGGCGGAAATGTTATATTTGCGACAGAACTCAGTACAGAGTCAACAGACACTGTAACATATCAGTGGTATCAGGGCGGATATTATGATGATGACGATGATACATATAATAAGGGAGATGCCATATTAGGCGAGACTGGTTCTTCACTTAACCTTACAAACTTAAGAAAATCTGACTTTGGTAAATATACTTGTGTTGCTAAAGCAGGTAAATTAATAGACTTTATTACATTTAGTGTATCAGAGGCAGATGCTATCACAGTTGACTGGAATAATGATGAATTTGACATTTATGGCGGTGGTGCAAGTTACAACAAGACAGTTAAGGCTAAGATTGGAGATTCAACAAATCTTACAGCGGTTGTGACAAGTGCAACAGGTGATGCTATCTCATATCAGTGGTATGAAGAGATTTTGGAAGATACACACTATAATTTCTACGCAAAAGATAATGTAGAAAAAGGTGAATATAAGATTATGCAGGGTCAGACAACTGACACACTTGCACTTAACCAGATGACTAAAGATGCATTTAAACGCTATAAGCTTGAGATTACAAATGGCGGATATACAGTAAATGTTTACTTTAAACTTGTGCGTACAGACCTGCCTAAGGTAAGTGTTAAGGCTGACAAGACAAGTCTTGAAAAGGGTGAGACAGCAGTTCTTACTGCAAAGGTTACAAATCTTGGAGACAAGACAGCAACATATCAGTGGTACAAGAATGGCAAGAAGATTGATGGTGCTACGGCAGCAACATATACAACAGAAGCACTCTTTAGTGATTTAAATGAACTTAAAGATGATGAAAAATCTGTTACATACAAATGTGAAGTATCAACAGATATTGACAAGGTTTCAGATGAGATTTCCATCAACTTTGCAGGCTGGGGAACTATAAGCCAGACTAAAGATTTTGTCATGAAAGGTGATACTGTAGACATCGGTGTAAAGATGAAAGAAGCCGGTGACTGGAAGTACACATGGTATAAGAAAGACGCAGTCAGTGATGAGTATGTAAAAGTACCGGAAGCTACATCAGCTACAATTTCTGCAATCGCAACAAGTGATGACAGCAAGAAACTTGATAATAACAGATATAAGGTAGTAGCAGAAAAAGGAAGTGATGAGACATATGTTAGTTATTATGCATATGCAGATGTAGATGTATTTAATATATCTGACATGACTACACTTCCTTCAGGAAAGGTTGCAGTATACAATAAAGATGCTGATGAAGAGACAAACTACAATCAGTACTTTGGTTATGGTATTGATGGTGCATCTAAGCTTAGAATGACATTCAGCAAAGATTCAAATCTTTATGACAGCAATGCAGCATTATATGTATTTGAGCTTGATACACAGAAGATTCATCGTTTTGACGGTTATGACCTTGCAGGACGCACATATGTATTTGACAGTGGTAAGTGTGTATTTGAACTTACAAGTGCAGGTTCAGATAAATATACATCAGCAACTGACGGCTTTACAGTTGAAAAGGCAATCAATCCTGACATTGATTACTCAACACTTTCTGTAAGCAAGAAGAGTGTAAAACTTAATGCAGGCAAGAGTGCAACAATCACATACAGAGCACTTGACAACTTTGGTGATACAACTAAGGTTACAGCTAAGACATCTAACAAGAAAGTTGCTACAGTTTCTGTTGCAGCAGGAAAGGTTACTATCAAGGCTGCAGGCAAAGCTAAGGGAGCAGCAACAGCTAAGATTACTCTTAAAAACGGAACTAAGAAAGCAACTATCAAGGTTACTATCAACAACCCTGTTAAGAAAGTAAAGGCTGCCAAGAAGAAAGCCACTGTTAAGAAGAAAAAGACAGTTAAGCTTACATTCAAGGTAACATCTTACAACAAGGCTAAGAAGACATCTGATAAGATTACTTACAAGACATCTAAGAAGAAAGTTGCTAAGATTACAAAGAAGAAAGTTTCAAGCAAGAAGATTATTGTCTCAGTTAAGGGTCTTAAGAAGGGAACTTCTAAGATTACAGTAACTATAGGCAAGAAGAAAGCTGTTGTAACAGTTAAGGTTAAATAATAACTGTATCTTAAAGCAGTGAATATTTCTTAAATAAACGCACATATTAAGATGTGTAAAGAAAAACACCACCGGATGGCACTTGCCAGCCGGTGGTGTTTTTTGTTATCAGGAGGAGATTTATTGTATGTTCTGATGCGTGTTTATAACACTAACACTATTAGCTTCTATCGCAGCATATCAGAAGTGTGGACAAGTTCATGCCAATTATTGCTCTACACAATAAAAGTTTGGAATGCCTGATAGTATTAAAATATAGTTTCAAGTTTCTCTAAGTCAAGTTCCTTTTCAGGAGTAAACACATCTGAGGTAAGATAGTTTACAAGAGATTTTATAAACTGTTTTACTTCAGTGTTTTCTGCTATTTCTCCAAGTTTTGATGTGCATACCATAAGTTTTCCGTCACCAGCTTTTCCTTCAAAGAGGATACCGAGTTTATGGTTTCGCTCAAAGTTATCTGCCATCTGTACTATAGGTCTGTAATCTTTATCGGTCACATCATCAAGTATTGCACAACGGCTGTGAGATACTATCTTATACCACTGAGGGGTTGAGTATCTGTGTGTGGCAAAATCGTTAAGTGCAGGGTGACTGCTGTCGATGAGTAGCCCCATTGTGCCTACTGCGACAGGTTTTTTCATCCATTCACATATATCCCTGAACATCGGGTAACACCAGAAGTCAGTGCAATAAAATCCCTCAAGGCTTTCTTTTACTTCATTTGGCATAAAGAGAACCTTTTTGCCCTGCTTAAGGAGTGATTTTGTTTCAGTAAATTCATTTGTTATAAATACCTGATTATCACCTTCGCCTATGATTGCGATATTTTCAAGTGATAAAACATCATCATTGACAGGATAACAATAAAGTTCATATTTATTTTTGTATGGTGTGCCGTCAATCGTAAGGATAAGGTCATACACGGCAGTTTTGTCTGTCTCAGGCATTGCAAAGAAAATCCCGCCAAGCTGAACAAGTTCTTTTGCTCCGTCAGGAATTTTCACATCACCGCTTGTTACCACGCTTGTTTCACCGTTTACGGCAAAGCCCGTGGTTTCTGCGGCACTTACATCACGGCGGATAAGTTCATAGTGAAGTTTTTTGCCGGTGAGTTTTTCAGGATTGTAATATCTTATGGCAAGGTCAGCTTTAAAGTTTTCGCCTGATGTGTAGACATATTTTTCAAACTGTGCAAGGAGTATTGCATCTGAACAAAAGCCAGCCCATTCTTCAGGTGTTATATGACCCTTGCTGTCCATAAATGCATCAAGTATTCCAACAAGTGCCGTACCCTGTCCCGGAAAGTCCTGAAGATCGAGTATCTGGTAACCTGCTACAAGACTGCTTCTTGCGGCAGCTTCAAGTTCTTCTTTGTAGCATTGTACTGATAACATACCGCTTGCATAGAAGAAGTCGTCTGCCTGGTCGAGCATACCTTTCTTGTCAAGGTTATCCCTGAATACCTCAAAGTTTCTTGCTTTCAATACACCGGTATATTTAGGTATTTCCTTAAAGTTTGGATATACGGCATACTGACCGATTTCATGTGTCACGACAGGGATGTGTGGTATGAGCGGTCCGTCTGCACTTGCCGCCTTGACTTTTTTTACACCCGTTCCGTACTGGATTTCAATCTCCTCACCTGCATCGGTGCCATTGCCGGAGTTTTCATCATCAGGAACTATTTCCTTATCATAATTGTGTGTTGTTGATGGTTCTTCCCACTGGATATGACCGAGAGGTGCATCACACATACCATAAGAACCTCTTATAAGACGGTTCTTGCTGAAACGGACACCGACAAAGAAATCGTCTTCAGGCAGAAGAACCGGTGTGTGCTGGAAGTTGTTTGAACCCTGTGTGTATAGGTGGCGGTTGTCTACATTGCGGTAGCCCGTGATTATTTCAGCCATACGCTCTTTGCTGCCCCAGAGTTCATTTCCGAGTGACATCATGCAGTATGAAGCGTGGTTTCCAAAAGTATTTAACATACGGAAACCTTCTTCAATAAGATAATTCTGCTCGGTTTCATTGTGGTTTTCATCACCCGGTGCTGTGAGTGTTCCCCAGAATGGAAGCTGTGGTTCCATATAAATACCGAGCAGGTCTGCTGCGATAAAGGCGGCTTCAGGCGGGCAGCAGGTATGGTATCTGTAGTGGTTTATGCCGTAAGACTTTGAAATCTTCATAACGCGTACCCACTCGTCCACATCAGCAGGAACTGCACCTGTAAGTGGAAATACAAGTCCATCATGTTTTCCACGGAGAAATGCCGGCTCACCGTTTATAAGAAATTTAGTCTCGGTTGTTGAAAACTTTCTAAGACCAAAAGTAGTGACTGTATTTTCGTCTGAACCGCATAAAGAAATCTCAAGACGGTAGATAACAGGTGTGTATTCGCTCCATAAAACGGCATCTTCACCGAGGAAGTATTCAAACTCTGCCGTGCTTTCACCTTTTGCAAATATAACCTGAATCTCTGCTGCCGGTGCTTTTATACCTGTGTCTCCATTTATGTCCGTAAGAAAAGCATTGACATTTAAAGTGACTTTCTTATCCTCCGCTGTGTCATTAACTGTTTTTAATATGACGGTCACGGATTTTTTGTCAACATTAGGATAAGTTTTAACATCTGAAATATATATCTTATCAAATATGCGGAGTGAAATTTCACCTATGATACCGTTCCAGTTAGTCTGTGTGTCCGGTGAAGTTAGATGACCGCCTTTTGTAGGGTAATCCACATTGGACACAAGCACGGTTATCCTAAAATCAGTCTTTTTAACAAACCTTGTAATATCGTAATAATGCGGTGTCGTGAGACTGTCAAATTCACCTGCAAAGGTATCGTCTATCCATATTTTTGTAAGTCTTGTTCGCTCCAAAAAAAGAAAGATATTTTTATCTGTGTCGCTCTCATCAATATGTACATCTTTAGAGTACCATGCATATCCCTCAAAAAGATAAGGGTCGGTCAGAAATCCCGTTTCCTTTTTATCACTGAAAGTTCCTTTTTTGGCAATAGAAGTGGTTCCCGGAAGAGTGATAGTGTCATTTTTTGCTTTGTCAAATAATCTTGCTTCAATTCCATTTTTGTCAGGGTCAAGTTCAAAATTCCAAATTCCTGATAAATCAATTTTCTTAATCATTTAAGTCCTCCGTATCAATTATGATGTATTCGCATTATCTTATTTATTATAAACGCTGATATAAGGGCTTTCAATATAAAAAGCCTACACAAATTACCTTAAAAAACTCAGTATGATGCAAGTGGCAAAAGAAAATATCTCCTTTTGATGGTGTAATATCGGTATTTTTATTGCAAGCCATTTTATAATGAGATATACTTAGATGTATATGAGTAATAATGGAAGAGTAAAGGTAGTTATTGAAAGCTGCATACTTCTGATAGCTTTAGTAATAGTAAGTTGTCTCTATACGGCAGAGCTTTCAAAAAGCAGAAATGTATTAAAAGAAGAAAACAAAAACGGTGTTGTGCATGAAGAAAAAAAGCAAAGTAAAACCGTAAAAAATGCTTTATTTGATAAGGATGATTATAAAGCGGAAGGATTTAAAAATATTACGGTTGTAGTGGATGCCGGTCATGGCGGAAAAGACGAGGGGGCGAGGTCAAATAACCGCAGATACAGAGAGAAAGATTGCAATCTTGCCATGGTAAAAAAGCTGAAGCAGATGTTAGACCAGACAGATATAAATGTTATATATACAAGGCTGGAGGACAGATATATCACTAAAAAAAGGCGTACTGTCATAGCAAATATGAAAAAAGCAGATCTGTTTATAAGCATACATTGCAATGCTTCAGACAATATTCATTCAAGGGCATCAGGCATCGAGACACTTTATGCAAAGCGTAAAGGTGATAACAGGCTTATGACAAACCGCAGATTTGCACATATTTTGTTAGATACCGTAGAGGCTTCTTCTTTAAATAAAGCAAGAAAATGTATAAGAAGAGAGGATCTTTTTGTACTTCGTCATACGGATATGCCGGCTGTTATAGTTGAGACAGGATATATGTCGAACAGAAAGGATATGAGTTACATAAATTCACAAAAGGGACAGTATGACATTGCAGATGGAATTTATAAAGGTATCATAAAGTCTCTTAAAGAAATGAGCAGGAGGAAGAAACGAGGATGACAAAAATTATAGTTGCCACAGGCAATGAAAATAAAATGAAAGAAATAAGACAGATAATAAAAAGAGATGATATTCAATTTGTATCTCTTAAAGACGAGGGACTTTCTGATGTTGAAATCGTTGAGGATGGAGATACATTTGAGGAAAATGCCATTATTAAGGCAAAAACGATAGCCGACATCACAGGCACTATCGTTATTGCCGATGACTCGGGACTTGAAGTTGATTATCTTGATAAGGCACCGGGAGTATATTCGGCAAGATATATGGGCGAAGATACTCCGTACACCGTAAAAAACAATCATATCATAGAGCTACTTAAGGATGCCAGGGGCGTGGAGAGAAGTGCAAGATTTGTATGCGTCATCGCCTGTGTTATGCCTGATGGAAATGTAATAACGACCAGAGGTACGATAGAGGGTCAGATAGGATATGAAGAAAAAGGTGAAAACGGATTTGGATATGATCCTATATTTTATCTTCCTGAAAAGGGATGCACAACGGCAGAACTTTCACCTGAGGATAAAAATGAGATAAGCCACAGAGGCCGTGCACTTACGGCGATGTATAAAAAGTTGGAGGGAGTGTTATAGATGGCGATGAAGATACTTATTGTCAGTGACTCTCATGGAAATAACAGAAACCTGATACAGGCTGTCAAAAATATGTCTGGTACAATGGATATGATGATACATCTTGGAGACATGGAGTGCAGTCCTGACAGGATAAGAGAGCTTGTTGACTGTCCGGTCGAGATGGTAAAAGGAAATTGTGATTATGGTAACGAGCTTCAGGGTGCGAAGCTTATTCAGATAGGTGGGCATAAAGTATTCATAACACATGGAAATCACTATGGCGGCGAGTTTGGAATACCGACGATGAAAGATATTGCAAAGGAAAACGGTGCAGATATAGTGATGTTTGGGCATTCACACAAACCTGTTATTGAAAAGAGTGGAGATGTGACAGTCATAAATCCGGGAAGTATTTCAAGACCGAGACAGGATGGATTCAGACCAACCTATATGGTTATGAACATAGAGGATGATGGCAGAACGGATTTTGTACTTGTAACTATGTGATTCAGATGTAAGATACAAATAAAATTTTATAACCTGCATCTGAGATGCGGCATCAATATAAAAACATAATACAAAACATTAATCCGTAACAGGAAATAATAGGGAATTTTCTAAAAATGAAACTGACAGAAAAAGAATTTAATTGGATAGTTGAATATATGCATAACCGTTATGGTATAGAGCTTGGACATAAAAGAGTATTGATAGAGGGACGGCTTGAAAATTATCTTTTAAAAAACGGTTATACGAGTTATGGTGAGTTTATCAACCGGATAGCTTCATCGCCGGATGGTGAAGAGGCAGGCGACATGATAAATATACTGACGACAAATCATACATTCTTTATGCGTGAATTCATGCACTTTGAATATCTTAGCAGATATGTACTTCCTTGGATAAGAGAAAAAAAAGCGGGGACAAAGGATGTAAGGATATGGTCAGCGGCAGCGTCAACAGGCGAAGAACCATATACCATAGCGATGATATTAAATGATTATTTCGGCATGGAGCCCGGTTGGGATACCCAGCTTCTTGCAACTGACATTTCAATGGAAGTTTTGCAAAAAGCAAGTGATGGGATTTATCTTACGGAACAGATAGAAAGTATTCCCGACAGATGGAAAAGACAGTATTTCAGAAAAATAAATGATGAGCAGTTTCAGGTAAGCAAAGAACTCAGAAAACAGATTGTCTTTAAGAGGTTTAATCTTATGGATGACATAATGTTTAAGGGCAGATTTCAAGTGGTTTTTCTGAGAAATGTCATGATATATTTTGAGGATCAGACAAAGCTTAACCTTTTGAAAAAGATATATGACCATATGGAAGACGGAGGGTATCTTTTTATCGGTACGACGGAGAGTATAGATAAGATAAAATCCGGATTTAAGTATATACAGCCGTCGATATACAGAAAAATATAAGGTTATTTTCAAAAAATACGGGAGTAACTGATACAGGAAATGAGGGATTATATGAGGAGGGTAAAGGTTCTTGTAGTTGATGATTCGATTATGTTTAGGAAAATGTTGTCGGAATTTCTTGACGAAGATCCTGAGATAGAAGTCGTTGCCATGGCGGGAGATCCATATCAGGCAAGAGATATGATAATCAGATTTAATCCTGATGTTATGACACTTGATATAGAGATGCCGAGGATGAACGGTATAGAATTTATGAAAAAACTTATGCCGCAGCATCCGATGAAAGTTATAATGATTAGTTCGATGCAGCAGACACCGACGGATTATGCTATCTACGGGGCTACTGATTATCTTCAAAAGCCGCATGATATGGACGGTGGGGCGATATATAAATGGGTGCATGAAGAACTTATTGCAAAAGTAAAAGCGGCATATCATGATAAGCTTGCCGAGGAGAAGAAAAAGCAGATTGCGGTTTCTCCAAATAATTTTAAAAGAAAATACAACAATAAAATAGTTGCGATAGGGGCATCTACCGGGGGGACGGAGGCAATACTCAGCGTTGTCAAAAATTTTTATCCAAATATTCCGGGAACGGTAATTGTGCAGCATATGCCGCCGGGATTTACAGAGATGTACGCAGAAAGACTTGACAAAGAGTGCCGTGTTAAAGTCAGGGAGGCAAAGGACGGCGACCTTGTTGAGGATGGCAAGATACTTATAGCTCCAGGTGACAAGCATATGACGCTTATGCGTGAGAATGGCAGATATTATGTCAAATGCTTTGAAGCAGAAAAAGTAAGCGGTCATTGTCCGTCAGTGGATGTTTTGTTCAAATCTGTTGCAAAAGCGGCGGCGAGTGATGCTGTCGGTGTTATACTTACCGGTATGGGCTCGGATGGTGCGAGAGGGCTTCTTGCCATGAGGAAAAGAGGAGCACACACTATCGGTGAGGATGAGAAAAGCTGTGTTGTTTATGGAATGCCAAAGGTTGCATATGACATAGGGGCTGTGCAATATCAGGAACCACTTGAGAATATAGCATCAAAAATATATAATATTTTGAATACTATTCCATAGTAACGATGTCAAAACATCGTTCCATAGTAATGATGTCCAAGCAAAACATCGTTTCATGGTAAAACTTTTTTATAGAAAACAGATAGAAATAAATATAAAAATTCCAGATAACAGGAGGAAGAAATTATGAGAATATTAATAGCAGAGGATGATTTTGCAAGCAGAAAGTTTATGCTTAAATTTTTATCAAAATTTGGTGAATGTGATATTACAGTAGACGGTATGGAGGCTGTAGATGCATATCTTATGGCACTTGACGCTGATACACCATACGATCTTGTGTGCCTTGACATTATGATGCCGGCACTTGACGGTTATCAGGCACTTAAAGCGATAAGAGATATTGAGCAGGAGAGAAAGATTCCGGAAGATCAGAGAGCAAAGATAATTATGACAACAGCACTCAATGAGGGGGCAAATGTAAACAAAGCATTTGATCTTGGCTGTGTAGCATACGCAGGAAAACCTATCGACCAGGTGAAATTTGAGAGCGTGCTTCGTAAACTTGAACTTATTGACTAGAACCGTGCTGGGTTGCTTGCCATAAATTTTTATGTTATGCAAAAGGGATTTGGACACGGAAAATAAGATATACCGCCGCTATGAAACGGCCGGATAAATAGTACAGACAGAATAGGAGGGTGTTATGGGAGATGATATGATTACCGAAGGTATGCTCGATATGTTCATCTTTGAAACAGAGCAGGGACTTGAAAATCTCGAAAACATATGTCTTGAAAGTAAGGATGTTGGAGAGTTTGACGAGGACAATGTAAACGAGATATTTCGTATCATGCATACTATAAAGGGATCATCGGCAGTTATGATGTTTCAGAATGTTGCAACACTTGCACATAAACTTGAAGATGTATTTTATTTTATCAGAGAAAGTCATCCTGATGATGTACCACATGACGAGCTTGTTGATGATGTACTTGAAGTATCGGATTTTATAACAGAAGAACTGGAAAAGATAAAAGATGGTGCTGATCCTGACGAAGATCCGACAGCATTGATAGATAAACTCGATAAGTTTTTAAAGAAAATTCAAAACAAATCAGATAAAGACGCAGAACAGGTTATAGCTGAAAAACAGGAAAAAGCAAAAGAAAGTGAAAAACCACATTTTTATATTGCACCTGTGGCATCAGATGACAGCAAGTTCTACAGTATATATATTACATATTATAAAGAAACTGAGATGGCGAACATAAGAGCATATATGGCTGTCAATTCACTTAAAGGGATTGCGGAGGATATACTTTATACGCCATCTGATATTATCTCAAATCCTGACAGTGCAGATGTTGTTCTTGAATTTGGTTTTAGGATTGCACTTCAGACTACAGAGGGACCACAAACTATAACTGAACTCATAAATTCAAGTGCAGGAATAGAAAACATAGAGATAAAAGAGTGTACCAGTGATGAATTTCTTGATTTCTGTGTGGAGGCTGAGAGTAAACCGGCATCGAGTGCAGGAGATGTTCTCACAGCTCCGGTAGAGAAACCTACGATACTTGTAGACAGCCAGAAGCCGGGCGGTTCGCGGGAGGAAAAAGAAGAAGCTGACAAACAGACAAAGGAAAAAGAAAACGAAACGGATAAGGCAGAGCAGAAAGCAAAGCCAAAGAAAAAGCCAAAGCGTGCTCCGGTCAAGAAAGGTGAAGCACAGAGTTTTATCAGTGTAAATATTAAAAAGATGGATCTTTTGATGGATCTTATCGGAGAGCTTGTTATCGCAGAAGCAGTAGTTTTGCAAAATCCTGACCTTAAAGTGCCGGGACTTGACCTTACAAACTTCCAAAAGTCAGCAGGCCAGCTTTCAAAAATAACATCAGAACTTCAGGATGCCATAATGGCAATGCGTATGATGCCGCTTAAAAATACATTCCAGAAGATGAACAGAATAGTTTATGATACATCCAAAAAGCTTGGCAAAGACATAGAACTTGAGGTTATTGGTGAGGACACTGAGGTTGATAAAAATATTATCGAACATATTTCAGATCCTCTCATGCATCTTATACGAAATTCTGTTGACCATGGAATTGAGAGTGACGAGGACAGAAAAGCCATCGGAAAGACGGAAAAGGGAAAGGTTGTGCTCGAAGCCAAAAATGAGGGCGGTCAGGTATGGATATCGGTATCAGACAACGGTAAGGGTCTTAAAAAGGATGAAATCCTTGAAAAGGCAAAGGCAAATGGACTCTTGGGAAACAGAACAGAAAAAGACCTTACCGAAAAAGAAATATTCAATTTCATAACGGCACCGGGCTTTTCTACAAAGAAGAAAGTTACCGAATATTCGGGCAGAGGTGTAGGAATGGATGTTGTTGTCAAGAATATCCAGCAGGTTGGCGGTGTGCTTGACATTGAGAGTGTTGAGGGGCAGGGTTCTACTATGACGATGAAGATTCCTCTCACACTTGCGATAATCGATGGAATAATTTTTTCTGTCGGGGAGACGAATTTTGTTACACCGACGAACTCTGTTACAGAATTTATACGCATTGAGAAAGATAAACTTATAGTAGAACCTGACGGTGAAGAATATGTCATGATAAGGGAGGAATGTTATCCACTTATCAGATTAAACAGGTTTTATCATCTTGATAATGCGGTTGAAGAAATTGAAGAAGGAATAGTTATCATACTTAATCATGAGGACAGAAAACTTGCTGTATTTGCTGACAGGCTGGCAGGCGAACAGGAGATAGTTGTCAAACCTATACCTTCCTATGTAAAGAAAGTAAAAGGTATATCGGGATGTACGCAGCTTGGTGATGGAAGCATCAGCCTGATACTTGACACAGGCGGACTTGTGATGAATTGATGGAGGTGCAGAATGGATTTAACCGATGGAAAAATGGATATACCTGATGTTATTGTTGAGGACGAAATTCAAAAAGAACAATATATGACATTTAAGTGTGCGGACGAGATATATGGTATTTCAATCAAATATGTAAATGAGATAATCGGCTTATCGCAGATAACAAAAGTACCTGAAACGCAGGATTATCTTATAGGGCTTATAAATCTTAGAGGAAAGATTATACCTGTTATAGATGTAAGGATAAGGTTTGGAAAAGAACCACTTGAATACAATGACAGAACTTGCGTTATAGTTATAGATGTCAAGTCAACAGTCATAGGTCTTATCGTAGATGCGATTGATGAAGTTGCAGCTTTTGCTGAAAATGAGATAACTCCTCCGCCAAGCGTCAGCGACCTTGTAATGCAGGCGAAAAAATATGTGTTTGGAATAGGCAGGGTAAACGGCGAGGTTAAGCTTTTGCTTGACCCGGACAAGCTTATCAATGACCCGGAGCCTGAAAAGGATGATGAAGCAGAAGATGAAACAGAGGAAGAATAAATAAAAATCAATATAAATGGAGGAAAAAACATATGAAGAATTTGAGTTTGGCTAAAAAGACTTTCATTGGATATGGAGTCGCAGGAATTATTTTGATAGTATTTAGTATTATGGGAATAAATGCACAGAGAACAATAGCTGATAAATATAATACGGTATATGATACATATACACAAAAATGCATTGATATAGGAACTTTTACTAAGGATTATAAAGGACTTGAAAGTCTTTTGTCTGACTATGCATATGCAGCAAATGACGGTATAGATTTGAGTTCACTTTCAAAAGAGATTACGGAATCGTCAGAAACCTGTACAAAAGAGCTTGATGATCTTATAGACTCTATTCCAAAGACGGATGAGAACGGACAGGCTAAAACTTCTCTTGAAAATGTTAAAAAAATATTGAATGACGGAACTGCAGCATTTAAGCAGATAATGACACTTGTATCACAGAAAAAATATACTCAGGCAATGAAGATATACAATGATTCCGTAAAAGCAGTATCAGATGATGTTGACGAGGAAGTTTCAAGCGTATCAAAGTATTTTAGTGATAAGAGTGATGCAGGAAGAAAAAGTGTTGAAAAACGAAATGAGCAGTCAAGTGTTGTTTTGAGTATTATAACATTTATATGTCTTGTATTTTTTATCATTATTGCCACTACATATACAAGATTTCTTACAAAACCTATCAAAGCACTTACCGACCTGGCAGAAAAGATTTCAACAGGTGACCTTTCAGGTGATAAGATTGCTGCGACGACAAACGATGAACTTGGAAAAATGATAAACAGCTTTAATAAAGTTGTTGAAAGAATGAAGAGAGAGGTTGCCGTAGCGAATGATGTTGCAGGAGGAAATCTCTCAATGCAGATAAATCCACAGACAACAGCAGATCAGCTTGGTTTTGCGTTTAAACTTATGGTTGACTCAAATAATAAGACGCTTGGAAATATTAAAGAATCGGCATACCAGGTAGGTGCAGGAGCACAGCAGGTGGCAATAGCAAGCCAGTCACTTGCACAGGGTTCTACACAGCAGGCAAGTGCGATTGAGCAGGTGACAGCATCAATTACAGAAGTAACATCCAGAACTAAGCAGAATGCCGAGGAAGCAAAAGAAGCTGAAAATCTTGTGAATCAGGCAAAGGATGAGGCATCAGCCGGAACAGATGAGATGAACAGAATGATGTCGGCAATGCAGGATATTACAGAGTCATCAGAAAATATATCAAAGATTATCAAGACGATTGATGATATTGCATTCCAGACGAACATACTTGCACTTAATGCAGCGGTAGAGGCAGCGAGAGCAGGTGAGCATGGCAAGGGATTTGCAGTAGTAGCTGAGGAAGTAAGAAACCTTGCAGCAAAGAGTGCGGCAGCAGCGAGTGAGACAGCAGAGATGATAGAAGATTCTATCGAAAAGACTCAGAACGGTTCAGTTATAGCAAGTGAGACAGCTTCAAAACTTGCAGCCATAGCAGGAAATGTTGAGGAGATAGTCAGGATAGTTGCCAATATCGCAGAGTCCTCAACTGAGCAGGCAACAGCACTCAGTCAGATAGACGAGGCTATCGGACAGGTCTCATCTGTCATTCAGAATAATTCTGCTACAAGCGAACAGTGTGCAGCCGCAAGTGAACAGTTGTCAAATCAGGCTCAGAACCTTAAGGTGCTTCTTGGAAATTATAAACTTAAAAATAATCCGGGAATGACAGGTCCTGATTATGGCAGTCAGTCAGGAAATATAGGTACAAACACAGGTATGGCAAAAAAAATAGATTCATTTGGAGTTTCAAATAGTGCAGGATTTAACAACAGTGCACACCGCATACCTGATGCTTCAGAGTTTGCAGGACAGAGCAGCTACAGTGAAAATGAGAATATTATATCATTAGAAGATAATGGTTATAGTAAATATTGATTGACCGTACACTAATCATAAATATATAATATTTGAAATAATTTATTCATTAAGTAAATAAAGAAAATTCCTCAAAACACCCGTAATGCTTATTTTACGGGTGTTTTGTTGCTGATAAAAATGACATAAAAACTTTTTTTGTCAATAAAAAAGATAATATGAGAAAATTTGTTAATTAGAAATACTTGACTATAGGTTAAATACATGATAAAAATTAGTTGTTGCAGGTATAAAGTTATTTTTATACCATAACAAATATAATTTATACATTTTATCAATATACAGGAGGAAATTATCGTGGTAGAGATGAAAGAATGGGATGGCTTTGAAGGAAGACTCTGGAAAGAGGAAATCAATGTCAGACAGTTTATTCAGGACAACTATACACCATATGAAGGTGATGAATCATTCCTTGAGGGACCTACTGAGGCTACAGATAAGCTTTGGGGAGCACTTCAGAAACTTCAGAAAGAAGAGAGAGCAAAAGGCGGAGTGCTTGATATGGATACAAAAATCGTATCTTCGATTACTTCACATGATGCGGGATATATAGATGAGTCGTTAAAGGACTTAGAGAAAGTAGTAGGACTTCAGACAGATAAACCTCTCAAGCGTGCATTTATGCCTTATGGTGGTATCAAGATGGCAGTTCAGGCTTGCGAGACATACGGATATGAAGTAGACCCTGAGATTAAAAAGATTTTCACGGTATATCACAAAACTCATAATACTGCTGTATTTGATGCATATACACCTGAAATGCTTAAGGCGCGTCACAATAAGATAATGACAGGACTTCCTGATACATACGGTCGTGGTCGTATCGTAGGTGATTACAGACGAGTTGCTCTTTATGGTATTGACTTCCTTATTGAAGAGAAAAAGAAAGACAAGCTCAAATGTGGAAGCGGAAGCATGAAAGGCGAAGTTATCCGTCTTAGAGAAGAAATCGCAGAACAGATTCGTGCCCTTGAAAACATGAAGAAAATGGCTGAGATTTATGGATTTGATATTTCTGAGCCGGCAAAGAATGCAAAAGAAGCAATCCTAGATTGCAAGCTATATATGTTAATATTAATCATATTACAATTATTACAATGTTAAG
>OGZV01001672.1_pt1 | contig 19566 bp, 16 predicted proteins | sample 1576861 | NCBI WGS metagenome assembly OGZV01 (sample SAMEA3541501, study PRJEB24748) | human gut metagenome | biome: human gut; feature: human-associated habitat; material: faeces | place: China | collected 2012
CGACACCCAGCTTATTGCCCGCGTAGCTGATTTAAGCGTCTACGTATGCCGTTCCAACTACACGGCCAAGAGCGAATTCAAATTAATCAATGAATTGCAGCAGGACGGCAAACTTCCCCACCTCTGCGTATTGATTAACGGAATCGATATGAATAAACGTGAAACCGGCTCCTACTATGGCTACGGCAAGTATGGCAAGTACGGGCACTATGGTTACGGAAAGAAATACGGCTATGGCTACGGTTATGGCTATGGACAAAAGAAATAACTAAGGTAGAGTCTTTCCCACGGGATGGGAGAGAAATTTTTCATATTTAAAATTATTCCAGCCGATGTGAATCGCCTGGAATTTGTCCCCATTTCAACTATTACCTGTTTAACGGAATATTTCACGGAAAAGTGTTTTCTACCTATGTGAAAGTATAAAGGACAATATAGATAAGTATCCAAAATTAGCGTAATATAGAACATCTCTGCTGTCTGGCCCATGCAAGGGCTAAGTTCAAGTATACCAAGGACCAGGAAAGTCTGCAGGCAAGAATCTTCCTTGAACTGAAAGCAAAGTTATACGGCATGGAAGATACTTACCGCCGGGAAAAACTTACTGCAGACGAGATTTACAGCAAAAGGAACAGTAAGGAAACAACGGAAATCATCGATAAGATAAAGACGAAGCTTTATAATCTGCCGGTAAATCCGGATGAGAGCCGAAGTGAACTTATGAGCAAGGCTCTTAACTATCTGAAGAACTTTGGGAATCAGATCTTCGCCTACAGAAATGATAGTGATGGAGAATACTACATAGCAATATGGCGGCGGAAAGAGCGATAAGACCAATCACTGTCCAACGAAAGAACAGTCTGTTCTTCGGAAGCGTGAAAGGAATACAGAACTCCGCAATCTATAATACCTTTATAGAAACCTGCAAACAGGTAGGTATCTCCTTCAGGGATTACTTCTGCAGGCTGCTCAGAGAATTAAAAAAGGGAAGAACGGATTACGAAAACCTGCTTCCCATGACAATATGCAAATAATAATCGTTAAATTTGTGGATTCTTTTTTAGACGGGTGCCTGCTGGCGCCCGTCTAAAAAGGGGTGCCCTAAAATTGGAAGTTTACTGATAAATAGTTTATCAATAGTGAAAAAACGAAATAATACAGTTTCAATTGCTAAGTCCATAGGAATTATTCTTATGGTAGTAGGACATTCTGGATGCCCTAAAATACTACTTGAATATCTTTATATGTTTCATATGCCTTTATTCTTTTTTTGTTCTGGGTATTTCTTTAAAGAGCCCATAGATAAGTATTCGGTAAAAACATTTATAATGAAAAGAATAAAAGGATTGTATTTACCATATATAAAATGGACCTTATTCTTTTTAATCTTACATAATATTTTATTTAAAATAAACATATATAATGATCAATATGGTTTTAAAGGTTCTGTTTCATATTTATATAATTTAGACGATTATGCAGATAAATTATTTCATCTTATCTTTATGGCTAGTACAGAACAACTATTGGGAGGATTTTGGTTCTTAAAAGTTTTATTTGTTACTTCTGTTTGCTTAGAAATCTATTTTTTCATTAATACTAAAATAAGAATCAATAAGATAATATTGTTACCTACCTTATTATTGGTGACATATATTTGTAAAATATATAATATCAATCTTCCCATGATAGGTTCTGTCTCATTAATAGCTATGAGTTGTGTCATTTTTATTTTAGGGTATTATTACAAACAATATGAACAGAAAAAATATTATAATATTTATACATTTATAATACTGACGATACTTGTTATAATTGGAAGCCAAACAAATTATGCAGAGATGACAGATTATGAGGTAAACGATGTTCTTCCATATATCATATTTTCTGTAATTGGAATTATTTCTATATTTTGCATATCTTCTATATTGGAACATACAAAAGTTAAAAGTTTATTAATATATATAGGAGATAATACTATGGATATTTTAGCACTACATTTTATTTCATTTAAGATAGTCAGTCTAATAAAAATATATATTTATGGATTGGATATAAAGAAGTTAGCATGTTTCCCTATAATTCCCGATCATAATAAATATTTTTGGATATTATATACCATCATTGGAATAACAATACCATTAATTATTCTGAATAGATACAGAAAAGTTAAATTCAAATTAATACAAAAAAGGCAATGACTATACTAATAACAGGCGCAAACGGGCAGTTAGGTAACGAAATGCGCACAATAAGCAAAGAGTCCGACTATCATTATGTCTTCACGGACGTGGTGGCTCCCGAAGGCATGGAAACGACGATTCTAAACATCACGGACGCAGAGGCCGTGCGCAGCATGGTGAGAGATAATAATATCAGCTGTATCGTAAACTGTGCAGCTTATACCAACGTAGATATGGCTGAGAGTAACGAAACACTGTGTTGCAGTATTAATGCCGAGGCTCCGAGGATTTTGGCTGAAGCGATGAAGGAAGTGGGCGGTCTTCTGATACAAATTTCCACAGACTATGTGTTCGGAGCTGACCCATATAACACCCCCTGCCGAGAGAATCAGAAAGGTACGCCGACAGGGGTTTACGGCAAGACAAAGTTAGAGGGAGAAAAGTACATTCAGGCCACAGGATGCGATTATGTCATTCTTCGCACGGCTTGGTTATATTCCGAATATGGCAAGAACTTCGTCAAGACTATGCTGAACCTGACGGCCACCAAGCCCCAGTTAAAAGTCGTATTCGATCAGGCAGGTACTCCGACCTATGCCTACGACTTGGCCAAGGCCATCCAAACCATCCTGCAGGACTACGCCGTAGAGAGTCCGACAAGCGGTTACAGTAAAACAGGTATTTACCATTTCAGTAACGAAGGCGTATGTTCCTGGTACGACTTTACAAAAGCTATTGCCGCAATGGCCGGACAGACCCAGTGCGACATCCAGCCCTGCCACAGCAACGAGTTCCCCAGCCCGGTAAAACGCCCGGCGTATTCGGTACTGGACAAAACCAAAATCAAGGAAACTTTCGGCATCCGGATTCCCTACTGGACCGACTCTTTAAAAATCTGTATCAATCATCTTAAAAACGCATAATCATGGAATTCAAACGCAATATATTAATCACTGGCGGTGCCGGATTCATCGGCAGCCATGTAGTCCGTCTGTTCGTCAACAAATATCCCGAGTATCACATTATCAACTTGGATAAACTGACCTACGCCGGTAACCTGGCCAATTTGAAGGACATCGAAAACCAACCGAACTACACTTTCATCAAAGCCGATATCTGCGACTACGAGAAGATGCAGGAAATCATGCAACAATATCGTGTAGACGGTATCATCCATTTGGCGGCTGAAAGCCATGTAGACCGCAGTATCAAGGATCCGTTTACCTTTGCCCGTACCAACGTGATGGGCACACTCAGTCTGCTGCAAGCTGCTAAAGTCTATTGGGAAAGTCTGCCGGAAAAATACGAAGGCAAACGTTTTTATCACATCTCTACCGATGAAGTGTACGGAGCCTTGAAAATGACGCATCCGGAAGGCATCAAGCCGCCTTTCACTACAACCGCTTCTTCTGAAACCCACCATTTGGCTTACGGAGAAGAATTCTTCCTGGAGACTACGAAGTACAATCCACACAGCCCCTACTCTGCCAGCAAAGCGAGCAGCGACCACTTTGTACGCGCATTCCATGACACTTACGGTATGCCAACCATTGTGACAAACTGTTCCAACAACTATGGTCCCTATCAGTTCCCTGAAAAACTGATTCCGTTGTTCATCAACAATATCCGCCATCGCAAACCGTTGCCTGTATACGGCAAAGGAGAAAACGTACGCGACTGGCTGTATGTGGAAGATCATGCCCGTGCCATCGACGTCATTTTCCATCACGGCAAGATTGCCGAGACGTATAATATCGGCGGTTTCAACGAATGGAAGAACATTGACATCATCAAAGTAGTGATTAAAACCGTAGATCGCTTGTTGGGACGCAAGGAAGGAGAAGACATGGACTTGATTACCTACGTTACCGACCGCCCGGGACATGACATGCGTTATGCCATTGATTCTACCAAATTGCAGCGGGAGCTAGGTTGGGAACCGAGCTTGCAGTTTGAAGAAGGTATTGAAAAAACGGTTCGCTGGTATTTGGACAATCAGGAATGGATGGACAATGTGACTTCGGGAGATTATCAGAAGTATTACGAAACAATGTATCAAAATAGATAATTTAAGTTATGTCTATTTCAACAGAAAACAACAAGCGAATAGCTCGAAACACATTAATGCTATACATTCGAATGTTATTTATGATGATAATTGGACTCTATACCAGCCGTGTCATCTTAGATAAATTAGGAGAAGTAGATTTTGGTATTTACAATGTTGTCGGCGGATTTGTCACCATGTTTTCAGTTATAAGTGGAGCTATGACTACAGCTACCCAACGTTTTCTGTCATTCGAAATAGGAAAAGGACAAGATGGAGATGTAAAAGGAATATTCAGTACAATGCTCCTTATCCATCTCCTACTTGCTCTAGGAATTTTGGTCATAGGTGAAACAATTGGCTTATGGTTCTTGAATAATTATATGAATTTTCCACATGATAGATACAACGCTGCAAATTGGACCTATCAGTTATCTTTATTGGTATTTATCTTAAATGTTATCAATGTACCTTATAATGGAGCAATTATAGCCTACGAAAAAATGTCCGCTTTTGCATATTTCAGCATTATAGATGTTACAGCAAAGCTAGCTATATGCTACATTATAGCAATTACGCCTTTTGATCGCCTCATTATGTATGCTATATTAATGGCACTTGTGCAATTGATTTTAATTGTTTCATATTATTTATATTGTAGATATAATTTTTTGGAATGTAAATTCACTGGAAAACTCAATAAGAATTATAGTAAAGAAATTACATCCTTTGTCAGTTGGAATCTGGTAGGTTCACTCGCTGGAGTTGCAAAAGAACAAGGAGTCAATATTGTGCTAAATATGTTCTTCGGTCCCGTAGTGAACGCTGCAAGAGGGATAGCTTATCAAGTACTGAGTAAATTAAATGGATTTGTTTCAAATTTCCAAATGGCTATGAATCCCCAAATTATCAAAGATTATGCGTCAGGGAATTATAGTTCAATGTATACATTGGTCTTTCGAGGAGCAAAACTATCTTACCTCTTATTATTAACATTATCACTCCCAGTAATTATAGAAGCACCATTAATTCTTAATATATGGTTGAAAAATGTTCCTGATTATACAGTTATATTTTTAAGAATAATTATATTCACAGCCCTATTAAATACTCTCTCTAATCCTCTCATCGTTTCAATGCATGCGTCAGGGAAAGTGCGTGATTATCAAATAGTAGTAGGAGGAATTTCATTACTAACTTTACCTATTGTATATATTGCACTCAAATTTGGAGCAGCTCCATATTATGCAATGATTATAGCTTTTGTCATTGAATTTATATGTCATATAGCACGACTATACATGCTTGTACGTACTATAAATTTTCCGATGTGGAAATTTATGAAAGATGTAACTTTTCGAGTCTATATCATTACAATTTTGGCTATAATCCTGCCTTCTATAGCTTACCAATCCATAAATATCATTATAATTAGATTCTTCAGCGTATGTATTCTTTCTATAATAGCTACTTTAGGGTTTGGATATTACTTAGGATTTAGCAAAAATGATCGTAAAAAGATTAAGACTAAAATTATTACAATATTAAAAAATAAACTAAGCAAGTCGAATAGATGAATGTATCTCAAATAAAAGACTGTTATGGCTGTGGCGTTTGTGCAATGGCATGTACAAAACAAATTATTACTATATCTTTAAATAGTAACGGTTTCTATGAGCCCCAAATACAAGAAACCGATAGATGTACAAATTGTGGACTTTGTGTAAACGTTTGTTCCTATTCACACAATGAACTTTCATTAAAAAATCCTAGGATAAAAAGTTTCGCAGCATGGAGCAACAATGAAGAAATCCGAACTAAATGTTCGTCAGGTGGTATTAGTTTTGAAATAGGGAAATTATTATTACAACAAAAATATAAGATTTGCTGTGTTAAATATAATCCCCAAAACAATCGTGCCGAACACTACATTGCAAAGTCAATAGAAGAGTTATCTGCATCTATAGGCAGTAAATATATTCAAAGCTACACAGTTAATGGATTTAAAGAAATTAACAGAAAAGAAAAATACCTCATCACTGGTACCCCATGTCAAATAGACTCATTCCGTAGATATATTCAAAAGTTTCACTGCGAAGACAATTTTATCCTTCTTGACTTCTTTTGCCATGGAGTTCCAAGCATGCATCTTTGGACAAAGTATACCCAGTGGATTAAACAGCAGATGCCCCAAATAACATTTGTCTCATGGAGAAACAAACAGAACGGATGGCATGATTCATGGGCTATAAAGATAAAAGGATATAAAAAAACAAATCAAAAAGATACGATATATTCATCTCGTTCACAAGGAGATATGTTCTATAATCTTTTTTTAAGTGATACTTGCTTAGGAAAACAATGTTACCAAAATTGTAAATATAAGTGTACTAATAGCTCTGCAGACATTCGAATCGGAGATTTGTGGGGGCAAAAATATGCAACCGACCAAAAAGGCATTAGTGCTGTAATAACATTTACACCAAAAGGCGAAGAATGCCTACAAAAACTTAATTGCACAATGCTTACGGAAAGCATTGAGGTTGTTACTGAAGGGCAAATGAAAAGTAATCCCGCAATTCCATATGCATATAATCAAGTTATGAAATCATTGAATAACAACCAGTTGTCAATTATAGACTGTATAAAAACACTACAAAGAGAAAGCAAAAAAGAACGAAATATCAAAAGAATAAAACATCCCATCAGAACATTAGTAAATATTTTTAATAAATTAAAAACCAAACTATGAATATAAAAACAGTTACATGTCATGACGTTTATAATTATGGCGCATCACTTCAAGCATACGCTCTTTTATATTTCCTTGAGAATCAAGGGCATAATGTAGAGATAATAGATTATTTACCCCTCTATAAAGAAGGGAAATATGATTATAAACTTGAAAACAAAGGATTATTTGGCAAGTTAGCATATTTCATTCCAATTTTAACACCTCTATGGGCACGCCTACGTTATAGAAAATTATGGAAATTTACTGGTAGGAAAAAAGCTTTTGATGAATTCAAAAATAAATACCTCAAACTAACCCAGATTCGTTATCATGAACTAAATGATTTTATAAACAATCCAATAAGTGCAGATTGCTTCATAGCAGGAAGCGATCAAATTTGGAATCCTAGATATGGAAATGGTACAGATCCCGTTTATTATTGTGGTTTTGCAAATCATCAAACGCGTTGTATATCTTATGCTGCAAGTTTTGGCATATCATCGCTATCTGATGAAGAAAAAAAAATTATCTCTCCCCTATTAAAAAATTTCGATGCTATATCTATCAGAGAAAAGACAGGAACCAAACTAGCTGAATCTATGGGATTTAAAGCTACAGATGTTTGTGATCCAGTGTTTTTACTATCCGCAAAAGAATGGGAAAGTATATGCAAGAAACAGATAAAGAAAAAATATTTACTTCTTTATGATTTCAATAATGACAATCCTAAATTAAAAAAAATATCCCAGCAAATTGCCAAGGAGAAGGGGTTAATAATAATTAGTATAAATGATGGCATGACTATACCGTATGCTGATGTGAACATCAATAATGCAGGTCCAATTGAGTTCATTGAATATATACGTAATGCAGAATTTGTTATAGCATCTTCTTTCCATGCCACAGCATTTTCTATTATATTCCATAGGAATTTCTATTCATTTCCTCTATTAGGGCATAAAAATAATTCACGTATGGAAGACTTGCTAAATTTAACAGGATTAGAGAATAGATTTGATCCAAACACTATTAATCTTGATCCTATAAACTATTCAATTGTCGATTCAAAAATACAACCACTAATTTCCTTTTCTAAGAATTGGCTCACTCAAAATTTACAGAAATAAAGTATAATAATTGAATGTTCCATTTAGCTTAGACATCCATAACATCAGTAAATTATTAAGAAAAGGGGATTCTTCATGTAATTTATTATGTCATTAACAAATAAAACTACTAAGATCTTGACATTTCAAATAAATATTAACTGAATTATTCTTCACATAATCTTTTAATAATTCTAATCTCCTACTATAATGAACACTATTACAAGATCTAATAAGTCAAATCAACAGTCTATTTATATGTATTCTAATAGCGTAAAAGTTTCTGTTATTGTCCCTATTTATAATGTTGAGCCATTTATAGAGCGATGTGTCCGTTCATTAATGAATCAAACCTTAGAAAATATAGAATACATATTCGTTAATGATTGTACTCCAGACAATAGCATCAATATATTAAAAAGCATATTAAAAGAATATCCAGATAAAAATGTTCGTATAATACACCATTCTCAAAATAAGGGATTAGCAGCAGCGAGAAAAACTGGTTTAAACCAAGCAAAAGGTAAATATATAGTACATTGTGACTCTGACGATTGGGTTGATGCTAATATGTATAAATATATGCTAGAAATAGCAGAACAAAATAATGCAGACATAGTTGCATGTGGATTTAAAACAGAAACACCAAATACAACTTGTGAAGTTCAATATCCATATAAAACAGAAACAATTGATAATATTTTAGATCCAAACAAAATAGGATGGATTTATGGCGCAGTATGGAATAAAATGATTCTTAAAGATTTATATATAAGAAACAATATCAGCCCTATTGAAGGAATCAACATGTGGGAAGACAGTTTAATTACAATTCCTTTACGTTTAAATTCCTCAAAGACTGTAATTATACCGAATACGTTCTATCATTATTGGATTGGTCAGCGAGCATCAACATTTTTTTCATCAAATAACCTTAATAAAGTCAATGAAATGATTCAAGCCACCAAAATTTTAGAAGATTATCTTTCACATAACTTCTCAAATTACAATATAAAACCTTTTATATCCAAATTAAAATTAATATGCAAAGAAAGATTAATGAGTACCCCAAATCATGACACCTTCATACAATGGCGTAATACATATCCTGACAATGATTTATCTGTATGGCAATTCAAATCATATTCACTCACAACGAAAATAAAAATATCTCTCATCCATTTATTACCAAAATATTTAGCATATCCAATCTTCTGCCTTCGAAGAAATAAGAAATAGCCTAAAACTAAATATAACTAAAAATTTAAGATTTTGAATTATCCTTATAAGATAGCTCAAAGTTAAATAATTACATTTATAAGTTCGTTTAAAATACATTTTCTAATACATATACAAGTCAACAACAGATGACAAATGACATCAAGAAATTTCTCGAAATAAGGTCTGAAGAAAAATAAAACATAAATTTAGGTATATAGATTTTCTTGCTATGGACAAAAATAAAATAGGTATCATCGTAGTAGTATATCACAATGCAGCTATGACAGAAAAATTTATTCATAATGAATTAACAAAACTCTCTACACAGTTTTACCTAGTTGTAGTGAATAATGCTGCTACATACGAGGATAGTATGAATTTAGCGAAAACTTGTAATTTACGATTCATTAACAATGATATAGAAGATGAAATTCCAGATGACAATAGATTTTTAATTTGGTCAGATAAAAATCTTGGATATGCTAAAGGAAACAACAAAGGGGTAGCATTTCTTAATAGAATAGGAGGTTTTACACATTTCTTGTTCTCTAACGATGATATAACCATTAATGATAAGAATATTATTAATGAATTGGCGAATAAAATAGATGAAAACAATGGAATCGGTGCTGCAGGCCCTAGAATCATCAATCTAGAAGGAATTGATCAAAATCCCAAGGACCAATATATCTCATTATATAGGGAAATTGGATGGATTATATTGGCCCCTTTTCGTAAATCGAAAAAGAAAAGAGCAATAATGGCAAATAACAGTGCTTTAAGTTCCCGGATTACATATTGGACATCTGGAGCATTTATGCTAGTTAATGCAAATGCATTTAACCAAGTTGGTGGATTTGACCCCTATACATTCTTATATTATGAAGAATGTATTTTAGCGGAAAGATTGCTAAAGATAAATTTACATTTTTATTACGATGCAACTGTTAGCGTAATACATTTTGAGGGAGGAAGTACAACAAAAAATAGGAAAAATCAACTGATAGGAATTGACAGTAAGATACATTATTATAGAACGTATAAAAAAGTAAATAAATTTGTTATAGCTATCTATAGAATTATAGAATACATAAACTATAAATTACATGCTTAATCCATACAAACAATTTATACATCTTTATCCTAAAGACATAAGAATAGAGACTATAGTATTCATAATTCATATTTTTAGGAAAACCTTTCTCAATGTAGGTAGAGAAATGGGTGATACAAGTATTGCTGGTGGTGGAACTTTCTTAATGCTTATTTGTATATTACTCAATATATGGATAATTATAAGAAACAACAGTATTTTAAATAAATCAATAAAAGAAACGAAGTGGTTCCTTTTTTATACGATATTCTGTTTATTTAGTATTTTTTGGTCTATTACAGGTACTGCAGGTTTTTCATCCATCATAGCTAAGGGTGCGGAAATACTAACGTCTTTTCTAGCTATATCTATTGTCTTATATAAAATCAAAGATATAAATTGCTGCGTTATCTACATATTATATATTACTACTATAGCTGCATTAAGTGGAGGAATCGCTCAAGGTTTTTTACACACAAATTCTTATTCCGTTTCAGGGATGATTGGATTTATTATTGCTTTAGGACTAAAAAGAACATATAACCCACAATATATAAATTATTTTATTATCGCAAATTTATTTTGTCTAATAATGGGAACTAGTTCCGGGTCATACATAGCTGCAATTTGTGCCCTTCTTATCCTTCTTTCCACTAACAAAAAAGGGATTAATTTAGGATTAGCTATATTTGTTATCTTAATAACCTACCTAATATATAAGTTGGCTGCAGATACAATTTATAGTTTAGTATTCTATGGCCATAGTACGGAAGCCATTGAAGGTGGCACAGGTCGTTATGAAGTATGGGGACAATTTATAGAAGCTTGGAAATCATCACCTTGGCTAGGATATGGCTATGTCGTAGGAGAAAGAAATCTTGCTTTAATGGGAGGAATGGAACATATCTTCTCCGCTCATAACGGATATTTATCTATTCTTGTAAATACAGGAATTATAGGCTCATTTATATTCAGCATTTTTCTTTTAAAGACTTTATTTAGAGGTTTTTCAAAAGCGCAAACAAACAATGTAGCCCAACCCTTAGCAATAATCTTTTTTGCAGCTTTTTGTGGTATCTTAGTCAATAATTTATCATATCCTCTTTTAGGATCTGATTGGAATCATACCTTTCTTCCTATGATGTCTGTCTTAATTATAATGAATACATGGAAAAATAAGATTCCAGGAATTCCAATGAAATATATTTTAACAAAAAAATATGGAAATAATAAAAAGAATACGATGCAACAATAATTATTATATTGATAAAGAAGGTGCAAATGCAATCAAAGGTTTTCTTATGCTCTTAATTGTTTTAGGCCATAATCACCTTTTAGCACCATCGCAAGGAGTTTTATTTCACTACTTATATAGTTTTCACCTTGTTTGTTTTTTTATCCTACCCTATTTTTATAATAAAAAGTTATCTTGTACATGGACTAATATTAAATCTTTAATTCGGAGATTACTAACACCCTATACAGTCTTCTTTATCTTTTGTTTGTTAGTTTCATTCATTATAATTCATATTCAACATAAATCATTTTTTGATATAGTAAAAGGATACATAATAGGAAGTCCATATACCTTACGAAATGCTGTCGGATTTGTATTTCTATGGTTTTTACCTTCATTTTTTTCATTCTCTTTAATGAGAATAATAGGAGAAAAATTCAAATGGATAAAAATAATTTTATTGCTTTTGTCTATTTCAACTTGTTTCATATCTTTTTCTACAGAAGAATTTTTAAAGAATTTATTACCGATAGGCATCATGTTCGCCATAAAATTCTACTGGATTGGATGGGCTTGTTTTTATCTGATAAAATATTCACAAAAGTTCATATATATATGGATTATAGGATTTGTATTAATAACTTATCTGTTTTGGAATAACCATATAACAGATGCTTTGTCACATCTCATGCCTATATTTGCCTTTTGTAGTATAGTAGCTATATTACCCCGTCTTAAAAACACATTACTAATAGAAATCGGACATTATTCTTTGGGTATATACTTAATTCATGTATTTTTATTATCATTCATGGAAAGAATTGTACCTAATAATATTGTAGGTGGACTTATATCATACTTTAGTTCTTTACTATTAGCATACATTATTATAAAGATTATTTACCGAATTAAACTTGATAAACTTATTTTCCCAAGATAATGAAACATGCATATTTAATTATAGCCCATACGGAATTTAAACTCTTAGAGAATTTGATTTCAATATTGGATTACCCTTATAATGATATCTTTGTTCATATTGATAAGAAAGTAGAGTACACCATTCAATATAAGCCCCACCATTCTAAATTAATTGTTGTAAGCGATGAAAATAGATGTAATGTTGTTTGGGGAGAAGACTCACAAATACATTGCGAGTTAGTATTATATAGACTAGCCTATGAGACGGAAAAATATGATTATTTTCATCTTCTTTCCGGGATAGATATGCCTTTAAAAAGCCAAGAATTTATTCATAACTTTTTTGAACAACATAAAGGGACTGAGTTCATAGGATTAATGCCTAATGCTTGGAGAACTGAAACTAAATTAATGTATTACCATTTTTTCATATCACGTCCCTCTCCCAAGACTTGGAAATACTTTGCACATACAGGATTGATTGCATTACAACGAATCTTTCACCTAAAACGAAATAATATGGGCTGGAAAATTTTAGCCAAAGGTGCAAACTGGTGTAGTTTAACATATGACGCAGTTGGTTATATATTATCACAAGAAGATATGATTAGAAAGCGCTTCAAACATACTATGGCGTGTGATGAAGTTTATAAACAAACTATACTTATGAATTCACCATTTGCCGAAAAGCTATATAATAAAACTGATGAATATGAAGGCTGTCAAAGACTTGTTGACTGGAGCAGAGGAAACCCATATACCTGGACTATAGCTGATTGGGATGAATTAATAAATTCAAACAAACTTTTTGCCCGTAAGTTTAGTTCAGCACACTGGGATATAGTAGAAAAACTTACAAACTATATAAAAGAAAAATAATGGGAGCAAAAGAAAGAAACATAAGTATCGATATAATGAAATTTTTGGCTGTTTTACTCATTACAAATAGCCACATGGATAAGTTATATGGTGATTATAATGTTTTCGCTACAGGAGGAGCTATAGGTGATGTCTTGTTTTTCTTTTGCTCAGGCTATACTCTTTTTCTTGGTTCATTAGGTCGTTTTGATTTCTGGTATAAAAAAAGGATTCGCAGAATTTATCCTTCTGTTATTGCTTTATCTATCATGGGAACATTTCTATGGAATTTTCATCGTGATGTTTTCTATATTATTACTTATGGAGGTGAATGGTTTGTTAGCTGTATTATGATATATTATATTATATTATACTTTATACGGCGTTATGCCATAAATAGGCTAATAGTTATATTTCTAATAACCTTTATTGTTACTCTTATATGGTATTTCTTTTTTTATACTGATAAATACACTATTTCTATTTATAAATGGACTTATATTAAATGGTGCTTCTATTTCCTCAATATGCTACTTGGAGCAGCAGTAGGATTATATGAAAGTAAACACGGATATCTTATAAACAAACCTCACTCAAGGTACAATAAAACATGGATAAATATTACACTGATGATTATATGTATGAGCCTATTTTATGGTTTACAAATTATGGGTAAAAAAGATTCAGCATGGGCTTATTGGCAAATATTTACCATTATACCGCTGTTTGGCATTAATTGGTTCTTTTATCTTATATGTTGTGGAACTTGGGTTAAAAAAGTTTTCCAACATTCTAAAATTTCATGGATAATAATGGCTATCGGCGGTTTATGCTTAGAGATATATTTAGTTCAACCGTATCTATTTACAACTAGCATGAACAATATATTTCCTCTAAATCTTCCTATAATGTTTATTATTATACTTCCATTCGCATGGTTATGTAGATCCTTAGGAAAATTATTTCAGCAAACATTTAGTAGTGAAGATGGATATAATTGGCGTGAAATATTAAAAATAGTTTAAAAAATGAGAATAACATGGGTCACTAGGAGTTTTTTAGATTATAGAATTCCTGTCTATAAAGCTTTAGACGAGATGTGCAATCATAATCTAACTGTAATATATTATAAAGACATCCCTCCATTAAGGTGTCAAGAAAAGCTAAAAAAGATTCTTGGAGATAGAGCTATCGCCCGAGATAAAGAACTTAGAATTGGGAACCGACCCAAAATAGACAATGCTTCACGCGCAAACAGTTCTATCAGAATACCAATAAGTCCAGGATTAGTCAAACAAATTATTCAGACTAAACCAGACGTCTTAATAAGTGATGGGTTTATGCAATGGACTTATGCACCACTTATAGTTAGTGCCTTAAAAGGTATCCCCCATGTGATGCTCTACGAACGTACTGCCCATACAGAACGAACGGCAGGTAAAATCAGAATTTTATATAGAAAATTTGTAAGTCATTGGATTGATGCAATTGGATGTAATGGTATATTAACAGGTGAATATATAAAATCCCTTCTTGGCTGGAATGATAGTAGATTAACATACGGTCATATGGTTGCCGACGTAACGGGTATGCAAAATATGATTTCACAAATACCTGATGAAACAATATCATCACTACGAAATCACTTAAAAATAAAAGGAGTAATGATTCTATTCGTCGGACAATTAATACCACGAAAAGGTGTCCGAGAACTACTAAATGCATGGGAAACATTTAAACAAAGCAATAATGAAGATTGTACACTAGTATATGTAGGATCAGGTTCTCAGGAACAAGAACTAAAGGATATTATTAAATCTCAACAGATTCCAGATGTTATTTTAACTGGTGCTATTGATTATGACCATATTGCACCGTATTATAAAGCAGCAGATTGTTTTATTATACCAACTCTAGAAGATAATTGGAGTCTAGTAGTACCAGAAGCCATGGCATGCGGTTTACCAATAGCTACATCTATATACAATGGCTGCCATCCAGAGTTAGTACATCAAGAAAACGGATGGACTTTCGATCCGTTAAAAAAGGAAAGTATTATTAATGTGCTTAACCAAATCATAAACTCCAAAAATCAATTAAAATATATGGGGAAAAAATCTATGGATATTGTTTCTAAAGAAACGGCTGAACGTGCAGCTGACTCTATCATAAAAGCTATAGATATTGCAATTAAAAGACACAAAAAATGAAAATAAAAACGATAACAACATGGGCAGATTATAATTATGGAGCTTCCTTACAAGCTTATGCCCTTCTTACTTATTTGAAAAAACAAGGACATGATGTTGAGATGATAAAATATCTTCCTCCATATCAAACACGTATGTATGACTATATGTGGGTAAATCCAGAATCAAAAGCTTCTCAACATCTAATTACTCGTTGGATATACAGAATTGCAAAATTTATACAACGCATCACGACTCTAAATCGGAAGCATATTTTTGATGAATTTAATTTCAAAACCTTACCGCTAACAACAAGAAAATATTCTTCATACCAAGAACTGTGCGAAAATCCACCAGAAGCTGATTTATATATTGTTGGAAGTGATCAAGTTTGGAATATATTATATGATGCCGGAAAAGATCCCTCTTTCTATTTGGAATTTGTAAAAAAAGGAAAAAAAGCATCTTATGCAGCCAGTTTTTCTTTTCTTGATATCGACGAAACGAATAAAAAACGTATTGCAAAATCGCTAAATAAATTTGATTCTGTAGCTGTAAGAGAATTTCAAGGTCAGGATTTGCTAAAAGATCTAGGAATTAACAGCACATGGGTATTAGATCCTGTTTTTTTACTTTCACTTGATGATTGGAATACATTAGCTATGAGCGCTAATAAATCTGTACAATGTATAACAGAGAAATATTTGCTCATTTATGACTTTGAGGGAAATAAAAAATTAAAAGCCTTTGCACTACAATTTGCAAAGTTACATAACTTAAAGATTTACGCGATAACAGATAAATATCCCCTCAGTTATGCAAACAGAAATTTTAAAAAAGCTGGTCCAAAAGAATTTGTAAAGCTGATTGCTAATTGTGAAGCGTTTATCAGTAATAGTTTTCACGGTACCGCTTTCTCTATTATGTATCATAAACCTGTCTTTGTATTTAACCGACATCGACACAAAGTTAATTCACGGATGGATAGTTTATTAACACTATTCAATCTAAAAGATTGCCTACTTGATAATGAAAAGAAAGAGAAAGAGGCTTTTAATAAACAATTTAGTTGGGTAGAAATAGACAAGCTAAAATCTGAAAGGCTAAAGATATCCAAAGATTTCTTAAAGTCATTAGATATCTAATTTAAGATTTTCAAAAATATATTCTGTTCTAAAAAATAATGAAATGGACTTATCAATTATTATACCAGTTTACAATGCCTCAAAACTTTTAGAAAGATGCCTAGATTCTATTTTCGAACAAAAGACTCAATATTCATATGAAGTAATTTTAATCGATGATGGCAGCACTGATAATAGCATTGAAATAATCAAAGAACGTAAAGAACCTAATATTATATTATACAAACAGCAGAATTCTGGTCCTTCTGTTGCTCGCAATAAAGGAGTAGAATTAGCAAAAGGTGATTATTGTGCTTATTTAGATGCCGATGATTATTGGATGCAAGGCTTTATCGAAAAAACAATATCTTTTTTAAAAAATCATACAGACTGTATCGCCGTCAATGTAGCGCAACGACATTTATCAGTATCTGGAGAACACTTGACCCCTTGTTGCTATACAACATATAAACATCCTTTTATACTAGATAATTTTTTTACTTTTTGGGCAAATAATATGCATGTTTGTACAGGTAGCGTAACAATAAAAACAAATATTATTCGCGAATCAGGGGGTATGCGCAGTGATTTACGAATAACTGAAGACTTGGAATTTTGGGCTTTACTCTCAACTTATGGAGAATGGGGATTCATACCTGAAATTCTTTTCGTCAGTGACGGCAGAGATGTAACTCAGTCTCAGGGTTGGCTTAGCAAAATGGAACAACGTTGGAAAAACGCCCCAAGTATTACTGAGTGGGAAAAAAGAATTATTACACGACTACCCAAACAATCTGAATCATATAAAAAAGCAAGAGGGCGTATATCACGCAATCTTACTTATTGCCAACTATTATCCGATAGATTATCATTAAGCCGGCACGAAGCTATTAAATATGGACACTACTTCACTAAAGATCCGATAGGCCGTTTAATGAATCTAGCTAAGTATACTCCACTAACTTGGTGGATGCTTGCTAAATTTCTAAAATATAGAGAATATCATCGAAAATTAAATTAACGCATAAAAGTTAATCATGAAACCGAATATTTTATTTATTCTCCATATGCCTCCACCAGTACATGGCGCATCAATGGTTGGTAAATATATCCATGATAGTCATGTCATAAACGAAACTTTTAATTGTCATTATTTTAATCTTACACTTGCTCGAGATTTAAATGATATTGGTAAAGGGGGAATCAAAAAGTTGTTTGACTTCATTAAACAACTTATTTGTATTTGGAAAGCTGTAAGGAAAGTTACCCCCCAATTATGTTATGTCACTCCTAACGCTAAAGGTGGTGCCTTCTACAAGGATTTTATAGTTATTATGCTACTCAAGATTATGAAGCAGAAAATAATAATCCACTATCACAATAAAGGCGTAGCAACTCGACAAAATAAGATTTTAGATAATTTCTTATACAGACAATTCTTCAAGAACCTAAAAGTTATTTTATTAGCAGAAGTATTATATGAGGACATTAAAAAATATGTTCCCCGAAAAGATGTTTTTTTCTGTCCAAACGGAATTCCTGACGTCAAAGATACAATAATATATAAAAAACATAATCATACAAAAGCCCAAATTCTATTTCTATCAAATATGATAGCTAGCAAAGGAGTATGGGAATTAGTAAAAGCATGTTCTTTACTGAAAGAATCAGGAGTAGACTTCAAATGTCATTTTGTAGGGAAATGGAATGATATAACAGAAAGGGAATTTAATATAAAAATTCATCAACAAAAATTAGAAGACTATATTGTTGCACATGGCGCAAAATATGGAAAAGATAAAATACAATTTTTTCAAAATACCGATATTTTTGTATTTCCTACTTTTTACCCCAATGAATGCTTTCCTATAGTTTTACTTGAAGCAATGCAGCAAGGATTACCCTGTATTAGCACAAATGAAGGTGGAATTCCTAATATTATTGACCAAGGAAAAACAGGATTTGTTATTGAAAAGAAGAATCCACAACAAATAGCAGATAAAATTAATTATCTTATCAATCACCAAGAAGTCTGCAAACAAATGGGAGAAAATGGTTATAAGAAATATCAAAAAGAATTTACACTCAACACATTTGAGAACAGATTAAAAGATATTTTGATAAAATGTTGTGATAAAACACTCAAACCCTAAAATAAAAGGAAGAATTTTTCTCAATTATTCTTTTTGTTTTTCTTTCAATTATTCTCTTTCTTTGTGAAAGAAATAATTAAAAAGCAATAAGAAGATGACACAATTAAATATTGCTGTAGCCGGCACAGGCTACGTAGGTTTATCCATAGCCACTTTGCTAGCCCAGCACCATCAGGTGACGACTGTTGATGTGATTCCTGAAAAGGTAAAGAAAATCAATCACCGTATCAGCCCGATTCAGGATGAGTACATCGAAAAGTATTTAGCGGAAAAGGAACTGAATCTGACCGCTACGCTGGATGGGGCATCGGCTTACCGAAATGCGGACTTCGTAGTGATAGCCGCTCCTACCAACTACGACCCGGTGAAGAATTATTTCGATACGAGTCGTGTGGAGGAAGTTATCGATCTTGTGCTTGAAGTGAATCCCGATGCCGTAATGGTCATCAAATCGACAATTCCGGTGGGATATACCCGTAACCTTTATGTAAAATATGCCCAGAAAGGAGTCAAGAAGTTCAACCTGCTGTTTTCACCGGAGTTCCTTCGTGAAAGCAAGGCCCTTTATGACAATCTCTACCCGAGCCGTATCATCGTAGGTTATCCGAAGATCATTGACGGTCCGGAGTTTGCTGAAGAAAACAAGGCGATCTGGTCTGTCACGGATGTCACTATGTTACAGGAAGCAGCTAGGACATTT
>OGZV01001678.1_pt1 | contig 19513 bp, 12 predicted proteins | sample 1576861 | NCBI WGS metagenome assembly OGZV01 (sample SAMEA3541501, study PRJEB24748) | human gut metagenome | biome: human gut; feature: human-associated habitat; material: faeces | place: China | collected 2012
GCGATTTCAACTTGCGATGAACTGCTTTTTGAAACTATAGATGGAAATGCAGAAAGAGTTGCCGAACTTATAGAGCTTGCTCATGATGCTTACACATCAGTATTAAAGTACAATGATGAAAATTCGCTTAGCTGTGTTCTTACAATGGCATATTTTACAGCACCGGGATATTATAATATTGTCCGTGAAATGCCTGCCGGAAAAGGATTTGCAGATTTTGTGTTTATTCCTAGAGCAAATGCGGGGGTCAGACCGGCAATGGTAGTAGAATTAAAATATAATAAATCGGCAGACACGGCAATTAAACAGATAAAAGAAAACAGATACCACGGTGCATTGTCAGGCTATAGCGACAAAATACTTCTTGTAGGGATAAGCTATGATGCGGAGGGAAAAGACAAAAAGCATCATACCTGTGTGATAGAAGAAGTGCAGGGGACAGATAATGAATAGATATGTGATATAGGCATTTGTGAAACTAATTATATGTTATATCTGCACAATTTAATCAAGTTTTATGAGAGTTTCGCAAACGCCTAAGATATGTGATAGAAATGAGGAGTAAAATGAGATTTTTTCATATTTCGGATTTACATTTTGGTAAACTTCTGTATGGTTATGACCTTACGGAGGAACACAGAAATTTTATAGAGCAGCTTGGAGATTACTGCGATAAATACAATCCCGATGCGGTTCTTATTGCAGGTGATGTTTACGACAGGTCAGTGCCATCAGCAGATGCAATGACGCTGCTTGATGAACTTTTAAATAAACTTTCCGGAAGAAAGGTTTTTATTATTTCAGGAAATCATGATAATGCAAAAAGGCTGAGTTTTGGAAAAGATTTTCTTAAAAAGCATGATATATATATATCAACGGTTCCTCAGACCGGGGAAAATGAAAAGATAGAAAAAGTTACATTTGCGGATGAATATGGAAATGTAAATATCTATATGCTGCCGTTTTTGAAGCCTGCACTGTTTAAAAATTCAATGCCTGAGGAGGCGGCAGCAGGGGAAGACGCAATAATAAAAAAGCTTGTTGAAAATACAGACATAGATAAAAATGAGAGGAATATTATTCTTGCACATCAGTTTTTTGTGTCAGGTCACAAAGAGCCTGAACTTTGTGAGTCGGAGCAGACTCCGGCTATAGTGGGCGGACTTGATGCTGTCGATGTATCGGCATTTGATGATTTTGAGTATGCAGCACTCGGACATATTCACGGCGGACAGTTTGTGGGCAGTGAGAAAAACAGATACAGTGGAACACCGATTAAATTTTCGGTGAGTGAGAGAAATCATAATAAGAACATTGTAATGGTGGATATGGAAGAAAAAAATAAAGAGATTGAGATAACAAAACTTCCGCTGACACAGATAAGAGATGTAAAGAAACTTACGGGATATTTTGATGATATAATAGCTTCGGCTGATGAAGAACTTAAAAATGATTATGTGAGCATTACTTTGAGGGATGAAGAAATAATTCCTGATGTAAAGGAAAAACTGGGTGCGTATTTTGACTACATATTAGAAGTGGTCGTTGATAATTCTGAGACAAGAAAGATAATGCTTGAGGATGTAGGTGAATTAAAAGAAATGTCACCATATGATGCGTTTGATACTTTTTTTGAACAGCTTACGGACAGAAAAATGAATGATGCAGAGAGTGAACTATTCAGGGAAATACTTAGTGAAGTGGGGGAAGAGTAAATGAAACCATTAAAACTTGTTATGTCAGCATTTGGCTCTTACGGAGGAGAGGAGATTATTGATTTTTCAAAAATAAAGGGAGGTCTTTTTCTTGTATCGGGTGATACGGGTTCAGGTAAGACTACTATTTTTGATGGAATAATGTATGCTCTTTACAATAAGATGGGCGGTGGTGACAGAGAAACAAAAATGATGAGAAGTGAGTATGCTAAGGACAAGCAGAAAACATTTGTGGAGTTTACATTTGAATATACACATGGGGAAAATAAAGGTGTCTATGTCGTAAAAAGAACGACCAATTTTAGAAAAAGCGGTGTTACATCTGATGTTGTCCTTACTCTGCCTGATGGAGAAGTCTTTAATGGAAAGAATAAGGAGACAGATGAAAAAATCCAGAGCATAGTTGGACTTGACTATAAGCAGTTTGGAAAGATAGTGATGATTGCACAGGGACAGTTTCGTGAGCTTATCATGGAAAATACAAAGAACAGAAAAGAGATATTTAAAAGTATTTTTTCTATGGATATATATGAGAAGATTGAGAGAGTAATAAACGACAGATTTAAAAAGATATATGCACAGATAAAAGATAACAATCTTTTGCTGGAGGAAAATTTTAATACAGCTTATGTAAGTGAGGAAAACGGGAATACTGATGCGTGGAGAGAAGCCTTTGAAAAGAGAGATACAGAACCGGGGCTTCTGCTTGATGTGCTTGAACAAGAGATAAAAGAACTTGAGATAAAGAAAAATGAAGAAAAAAAGATAATTGATAAAAAAAATGCTGACATTGTAAAGCTTGTAAAGAGAATATCGGATGCAGATAAGATAAACAGTAAGTTTGGACAGAGAAAAGAAGCAGTTTTGCGGTATGAGTCTCTGATGGAGCAAAAAGAAACATATGATAATAAAGCTGTGATATTAAAAAAGGCAAAGGCGGCAGGCGAAGTAAGGCAGGTGCAGTCAGTTTATATTAAAACAAAAAATACAATAGAATTAAGAGAGAAACAGTTAGAACAGAATAAGTCAAAGTTTGTTTTGTTAGAGCAGAGCCATAAAAAACTTTTATCAGAAAAGGAAAGTTTTGAAAAGAGTTATTTAACTGACAATGAAAAGCTGTTAAAAGAAAAAAACAGGCTTGAAAATGAGATGGAAAAATACAAAGTATATGATGAAAAAAATAAGTTATATATTTTAGAAGAAAAAAAGTTAAAAGAATTAAAAGAAAAATCAGATTTATTAAATGATGAAAAAAAAGCAGCTCTCATAAAAAGTGAAGAAAATAAAAAAATACTTTTGCAGCTTAAAGATATTGAACTGGAATTGCAAAAATATATAGCGGCAGATGAGAATGAAAAGAGAAATCTTAAAGAATTTGAAGCATTAAAAAAAGCGATAGCTTCATATAAAAAAGAAAACAGCAGACTGGATAGTGCAGAAAAAGAATATGCGGATAAATATCTGGCATGGAAAGAAGCCAGAAAAACATATGAGAACACAAGTGACAGATATGTGGCGGCTCAGGCTGCAATACTTGCGGCGGGACTAAAAGACGGTATGCCTTGTCCGGTCTGTGGTTCGACTAATCATACACACCCTGCGGCAATGACAAAAGATACGGTCACGAAAGAAGAACTTGACGGAGCAAAGTCAAAAGAAAATGAATGTGAAAAAGAAAAAAATAATTCACAGAAAATATTTGAAGATAATAAGCGAAAAAAAGATGTGGCTTTTGCCGAGGTAAAGAGGTATTATGAGATTTGTTATTATTTAGGAGATAAAGCGGATACTTCTTTAAAAGATAAAAAGGGCTACAATGCTAGTATAAAAGATAAAACTGATACTGATATAAAAGAGCATGAGAATATAAGACAACAGGAAAATATAAAAGACAAGGAATATACAAGTTTCGGTGAAAATAAAACTGACAAGCTGGAGGAGAATGTAAAAACAAAAATAAAAGAAATTAAAAAGTCTTTGACAGAAAACGAGCAGACGATAGAAGATTTATATAGCAAAAAAGAAGAAAAGCTAAAGCGTGAGAAAGCTGAAAAAGAAACAGAAGCAAAGCTTAAGGAAATGGAAGAAAATATATCTGATAACGCAGAAATGTTGAATAAACAGTCTGTGAGCGTTGGAAGTTTAAGTACAGAAATGGAGATGTTAAAAAAAGAACTCTCCTATGAAAGTTCGGATACCGCCTTAAAAGAACTTGAAAATATCAGAAATAAAATAGAAGTTCTGGAGAAAAGAAAAAGGGAACTTGATGAAAATATTTTAAAATCCGACAGAACAAAAAGTAATCTTAATGGTACGATAAAAGAGAACAAAAATCAGCTCGAAACAGACAGGAAAAATCTTGAAACTGAGTATGACGATTTTATTAAAGTGCTTAAAGAAAAAGAATTTGAAAACGAAGAAGCATACAATGAAAGTCTTGTTCATATAGAAAGTATTGAGATATTCGACAGACAGATACAGGAATACAAAGAAGAAGTGAGCAAAGTCAGTTCGCTTATCAGTGTCCTTGATGATATGCTTGACGGCGAAAAAGAGATTGACACAGATGTTATGTTACAGCAAAAAGCAGAAATGGAAATCGAAGCAGAAAGGCTTGCAAATGAAAATGAGATTACGGTCTCAAAGCTTGGTACGAACAATTCAGTGAGAGATAAAGTTTCAAAACTTATGGAACAGAGAGGAAAACTCAATGAAAAATATAAAATAATATCTTCTCTTAATAATGTGGCGAACAGTAAAAAAATTCATTTCCAGACTTTTGTGCTCAGACAATATTTTAATATGGTAATTTCTTACGCAAACAAAAGACTTGCGGTTATGACATCAAACGGATTTTTATTAAAGTGTAGAGATATTTCGCTTACTACGGCAGGTGAGACAGGACTTGAGCTTGATGTTTACAGTCCGGTTACCGGAAAGGTAAGAGATGCCCACTCTTTGTCGGGAGGTGAGACATTTATGGCTTCGCTTGCAATGGCACTCGGAATGTCAGATATTGTGCAGAATAATTCAGGCAAAACGCAGATTGATACAATGTTTATTGATGAGGGATTTGGCTCGCTGAGTGATGATGTGAGGGACAAAGCAGTGAAGATACTTTTAGACCTTGCAGGCAGCAGCAGGCTGGTCGGAGTAATCTCGCATGTATCAGAACTTAAAGAGCAGATACCATCAAAGATAATTGTAAGAAAGGATAACGATGGAAGTCACATTACATGGGTTCAGGACAGATAGAAAAAAGAAGATGGACTGTAAACAGGTGCAGTCCGGTATCATTGATTTTATAAATGATAACATGGACATAAAAGAAATGGAACAGTTTATAAGTCATATTGAGAACTGTGAGGAGTGCCGTGAAGAATATGATGTATATTATACATTGATAATGGGAATGAAACTTCTTGACAGCGATAATCTCAGGGGCAAAACGCAGATAGATTCACAGGATAGGATAGATGATGCAAAATCTTATATTTTAAGATACCGGTTTGTATTGTTTGAAAAGGTTCTTCTTTTTATATTTGTATGTATAAGTGTTATTCTTATTTACTGATAATGACACTTTGGTATATATTATAAATATGAATTTTTACAGCAAAGATAGGCAGTCATATATGTGTGGACAGTTACCAAAAATCGAAAGGGAAATTTAACAGATGAGTGAAAAAATAGTTTTAATAGATGGGCATAGTATATTAAACAGGGCATTTTATGGAGTGCCTGATCTGACAAATTCAGAAGGGATGCATACAAATGCGGTTTATGGATTTTTAAATATCATGTTTAAGATACTTGATACGGAAAAACCGGAATATCTGACGGTTGCTTTTGATGTGAAAAAGCCTACATTCAGACATGAGATGTTTAAGGAGTATAAAGGCACGAGGAAACCTATGCCTGAGGAGTTAAGACAGCAGGTGCCTGTTATACAGGATGTGCTTGAAGCGATGGGTATCACGATTGTAAAAAGACAGGGATTTGAAGCGGATGATATACTCGGAACTATCGCAAAGATGGCAGAAGCAGAAGGAAAAGAAGTTACTCTTGTATCAGGAGACAGAGATCTTTTGCAGCTTGCTACAAAAAATATCAAGATAAGTATTCCAAAGACAAAAAAAGGCGGTTCTGAGGTTGAAGAATATCATACAGAGGATGTAATAGAAAAATACGGTGTCACGCCGGTTCAGATAATAGATATGAAAGGTCTTATGGGAGATACGGCTGACAATATACCGGGAGTTGCAGGTGTCGGTGAAAAAACGGCAGTAAAGATACTTAAGGCATTTCCGAGTGTCGAGGAGGCTTATGAGCATATCGAGGAAGTAGAGCCAAAGAGGGCGAGGGAACTTTTGAGAGCAGGAAAGGATATGGCTTTCTTAAGCAAAAAACTTGCGACGATAAAGACAGACTGCGAACTTGATTACAGTATCAAAGATGCAAAACTTGAAAATATATTTACATCTGAGGCATTTGAGTGGATAAAGAAACTAGAACTAAAATCACTTGTAAAAAAATTCGATTCCGAGGCAATGAATAAAGCGGTTGAAAGACCAAAGAATTTTAAATATTTGAAGAAAAAAATAGAGGTAAAGAGATTTGCTGACGAGCTTATAAAGGATGCACCTGAGGTTGTTGGAGTATCATTTTTTGGCGATGAGTGGTCAAATTCAGGTGTTACGAAAAAGAAAAATAAGAAAAAAAGCGGCGGACAGATGGCATTTGTATTTGATGATATATCAGCAGTTTCTCTTGAAGATGAGAGTGACAGCACAAATGAATATTTGTTTTTGGGACTTAGTTTAAGCTACGAAAAAAATGGTGAGTATGAAACCGTAAGCATATTAAAAAATGAAGAGACAGACGGAGATTTTCTGATAGAAACTTATAAAAAAATTCAAAAGAAAATATCTCATATCGCATTGATAGACTGGAAGAACGAACTGCATCTTACGGCAGTTGCAGAAAATCTTTCAGAGGATAGGGAAGCACCTTTACAGATGGCGTTTGATGATTCGGATTTAGACAGGCTGTTTAATAAAATATCAGATGTAAGTATAGCTGCATATCTTATAAATCCGCTTAAAGACAGTTACGGTGCTGATGATATAGCAAGGGATTATCTTGATATGACGATACCATCATATAGTGAGAGATTTGGAAAAAGCAGACTTTCAGAAATCGTATCGGAGATAGATGACGATTATCTTAGGGAGAGTGCGGACGAGGAAAAGAATGTTGTAATAAACAATCTTTTGGAATATACGGGAGAACTTTCGTATGTGGCTGTGGCTGGATATAAAAATCTTGAAAGAACACTCGAAAAAACAGGCATGATAAAACTTTACCGTGAAGTGGAGATGCCGACGGCATATTTCTTATATCAGATGGAGAGAGTCGGAGTCAAGGCAGACATAGCCGTTCTTGAACAGCTTGCAAAAAAACTTGACAGAAAGATAATTGAACTTGAAAGTGATATATATGACCTTGCAGGTGAGGAGTTTAACATAAATTCACCTAAACAGCTTGGTGTGATATTGTTTGAAAAAATGAAACTGCCATTTGCAAAAAAGACAAAGACAGGCTACTCAACATCAGCGGATATTCTTGAAAAACTAAAGAAAGAAGACCCTATTATATCAAAGATACTTGATTACAGGCAGTTTACAAAATTAAAGTCAACATATGCAGAGGGACTTGCTGTGTTTATCGAGAACGATAAGAGAATTCACGGCAAATTTAACCAGATGATAACAGCAACGGGAAGAATAAGTTCGACAGAGCCAAATCTCCAGAATATTCCTATCAGAATGGAGATGGGGCGTGAATTCAGGAAAGTATTTAAGGCAAAAGACGGATTTGTATTCCTTGATGCAGATTACTCACAGATAGAATTGAGAGTTTTAGCTGATATGTCGGAGGATGAACATCTTATACAGGCATATAAGAACGGTGATGATATACACAGAAGTACCGCATCAAAAGTATTCCACACACCGTTTGACGAGGTCACCGATCTTCAGCGAAGAAATGCAAAGGCAGTAAACTTCGGAATAGTTTACGGAATAAGTGCATTCGGTCTCTCACAGGATCTTGGCACAACGAGAAAAGAAGCGGACGAGATAATAAAGAAATACTTTGCCACATATCCGGCGATAAAGGCATTTCTTGACGAGAAAGTAGAAGAAGCAAAAGAAACAGGATATTCTTACACAAAATTTGGCAGGCGAAGACCAGTGCCTGAAATAAAATCATCAAACTTTATGCAGCGTTCATTTGGTGAGAGAATTGCAATGAACTCTCCTATACAGGGAACAGCGGCAGACATAATAAAGATAGCGATGATAAAAGTTGCAAGAAAATTAAAAGAAGAAAAACTTAAATCAAGGATAGTTCTTCAGGTGCACGATGAACTGCTGGTAGAGACAAGTGTTGATGAGATTGAAAAGGTGAAAGAGATACTTATTTCAAATATGCAGTCGGCGGCTGAACTTAAAGTTCCTCTTATTGCGGAAGTGGAGCAGGGGGATGATTGGTTTGAGGCACACTAACATTTGCAAAACTGCTGCAGGTTGTGTTGATTGTGCAACTATAACAAATAATACCGCTGGCACGCTTTCGCTATGATGTCACTCGTAGCAGCACATAAAGAGTGAAAAGACCACTCTTAAGTGCTGACGGTGACAAAATGTCAGCTAACATTATTTTGTTATAGTTGCACAATCTAATTACAGTTTATGTAAGTTTTGCAAAGGCTTAGTGTGGTTATTATGATATTGAGAGGATTGAGATGAAAGTTATTGGTTTGACAGGTGGTGTCGGTAGTGGTAAGTCACTTGTGGCGCAGTTTTTAAAGGAAGAAACGGGTGCTGAGCTTATATTGACGGATGATATTGGTCATATTGTCACGGATAAGGGTGGTAGTGCCTTTGAAGCTGTGGTGGAAAGATTTGGTAAGGATATTCTTTCTGACACGGGGGAGATTGACAGAAAGAAACTTGCGGATATAGTGTTTAATGACAAAAGTGCGATACAGGATTTGAATAATATCGTGCATCCTAAAGTAAAGGAATATATTGAGAAATATATTGAACAGAGAAATGAAAAAGGCGGTAATATAATTCTTGAGAGTGCCATATTGTTCGAGACGGAGTGCGATAAATACTGTGATGAGGTATGGTATGTGTATGTTCCGAGAGAAATAAGGATAGCAAGGCTTAAGGAAAGCAGGGGCTATTCTGACGGAAAGTGCGATGCGGTGATGAGAAGCCAGAAACCTGATGAGTTTTATATAAGCAGAAGTGACAGAGTCATAAAAAATGACGGTTCTGTTGAGGAGCTTAAGCAGCAATTAAAACGGATTTAGTTTATTTGAATTTTTAAAGATTAGAAGTCTGTTGCCTGCATTGACAGTATGTATAATCAGTTTGCAAGATGCATCAAAAGCAGTGGATTTATGCAGCCCTCGGCGAGACTTCCGATAAGTATAAGTAAAATACTGAGCAGAAATAAGGGAAATTGTTTTAATAACAGTTTCCCTTTTTGTTTTGTTTCATCTAAGCAGTTTATTCTGTGAAGCTTCATTATTATAAACAAAAATGCAGGGACAAAGACAAGATATTGCGGCATAATGCAGCAGGTATAGTTTGCTATTCCGGCAAAATCGTAAAGTGAAATATTAAAATAAAGCAGGAGTCCGTTTGAAAAGCCTGTATAAACCGAAAAAACAAGGCAGTAATAACGCCAGAGGTCTGTCATTGAGAAAATAAAAAGCAGCATTACAAATTTGATGTTTCTGCTAAAGGATGAGAGGACTATCTGGTCTGACGGTATGTCCATTGATGGCAGGGCACTTATGGTTTCGCTGTAAATTGTTTTTAACACAGGCAGGATGATTGGATTAAAAAGCTTTCCGACAAGAGTACCGATAAGCATACCTATAAAAAAGAATATGATAACCGTTTTACATATGCGTGGCATTGTCCTTTTTCGTATATTGGTTGTGGAAGTTTTATTCATTTAGCGATAACCTGCCTTTCAGATTTATTATGTTAATGTTTTGCTGCACTTTTATCGTGTTAAAGGCGAGCGGACTTTCTTAAAAGAGGGGAAATTCTCCTCTTACATCATCTTATGACAGATATTTAAAAATATTCCGTTTCACATTTTGCACACAACTTTTCCACTTGATTTTCACAAATTTACTGTACTATTTTGATTATAAAATATAAAGCGTATTGTGAATATCTTTGGCAAGAATATGCTGGAACAATAAAGAAAAATCAGCGTAAGCAGACAGGAGGAAAAATGATGCACCGAAAAAGAAAGATTGCATTGACGATGGCAGTAGTGCTTGTTATAGCAGGTGTGGGAGTATATGGTGGAAACCGGATTTTAAAAAATAATTCATCTGAACAATCGGAACAGACAAATAATTCAGATAAAAAAAACATTGCTTCGGCAAAGACGCAGAATAGTAATATATTGCAGGCAGAGGGAACGACATCGGGAGGAACGGACTATCAGTTATACAATCTGAATCTTAAGGGTACAAGTAAAACAGGAGCATTGGAAGTGGAAAGTGTTTTGAAAAGCTCAGGTGATGAGGTAAAAAAAGGAGATGCACTTATAAAACTTACCAAAGACAGTGTTTCAGATACAAGAAAAATTCTATATAAAGCGGTAAAAACTTATAAAAAGAAATATGCATCGGCAAAACTTGATTATGAAGAAACGGTTTATGATGCAAAAAGTGATTATCAGGAGAGTTTGTCAGCATATTCATCAGCACTTATCGATTATAAAGACAGTTTATCGGAATATACGGGAACGGTAAAAGAAGCGAAAAAGCAGCTTGATAAAAGCAAAAAGATAATAAGTACATATCCAGGGAAGATTAAAAATTCAAAAAAGACTCTTGCTGCAAAACAGAAACAGTTGAGCAGTGTAAATAAAAAAATCAAAAAGGCAAAAAAACAGGCAGAGAGTAAAGCTAAAGTTCTTGCTACAAAGCAAAAATTATATGAACAGGCAAAACAAAAATATGATGAAATGAGTACAGTATCAAGATATATTGGAGATTTCAGTCGTGAAAATAAAAGTGATATTTCACAGTTGACAACAAATGTTGAGCAAAAGCTTGCATCGGCAAAAAAAGACATGGAGTCAAAGAACACAGCATATAGCAAGGCTTTGAAATCGTCAACATCAGCGGAAAAGACATACGAGCAATACAATACGAAAAAAACTCAGTTGTCAAATAGTATAAGTACACTTAAAAATAATATTTCGTTATATGGAACTGATTACAAAAATGCAAAACTTAACCTGAACAATTACAGTTCAACATACAATCAGGCTTTATCAGAGGAGACAACAGGAAAAGTAAGTGCAAAAAAGACATATGACGAGAGTGTGAAAGCCTATAAAAATGCAGACACAGTCTATAATGCGGCTATAAAATCGGCAAAAGATACATTACAGAAAGCAAAAGACAATTATACAAATGCGAAAGCAAGAGTAGCAGCATTTAACAAACTTATATCAGGAAATAATGTTGTGGCACAGATGTCGGGAACTTTATCTGAAATGTCATATGAAAGCGGAGATATGTTAAACAGTATGACAGCGATAGCAGGTTACAGTAATGAAAATACACTCAGTATTGATGTGACTGTTGACCAGACGGATATAGGAAAAATTTCAGTAGGCGATGAGGCTTCGGTAAGTGTTCAGAATATGCCGCAGACAGTAACGGGAAAAGTTGCAGCTATTGAAACATCTTCATCATCGGAGAGTGTATCAAAAGTAACATATACGGTAACTGTTTCCATTGATAATTCGCAGAAAATGTTATCAAGCGGTGCTGCAACGCAGGTTATCTTTAATCAGAATAATGAAGAAAATTAGTAGAAAGGAAAATAAAAATGGCAGATAAAGAAAAAAAACAGGCAGCGGTAAAATCTAAGTCGCATAAGAAAAAGATAAAGAAAGCTATAATTTCCATAATCATTGTTGTGTGTATAACTGTTATCGTTTTTTTTAATGTGAACAATAAAAAAGACGATACAAAGACAGCGACAGTGACTAAAGAGAACACGGCAAAAAAAGGAAATCTCACAGTGGGAATAACTGAAAGTGGAACAATGGAAATAGGTTCTATCACACAGTCATATGAGCTTGATACATCTTCGGTTGGAAGCAGCTCGTCATCTTCTTCGTCTTCATCAGGCAGCAGCAGTTTAAGTTCTTCATCTTCGGGCAGCTCAAACAAAAGTGATACACAGGGGATGCAGAACATGGGCGGTGCAATGGGAATGGCAGGCGGCCAGTCCGGTTCAGACAGCAGTTCTTCCACAACAAAGACAACATCTTCATCATCAGGAAATGAGAGCGTATCGGACTCAGACCTTGTTATAAAAAAAGTGTGTATCACATCGGGTCAGAATGTAAAAAAAGGTGACACAATTTTAAAACTCACGACAAAGAGTGTTTCAAATGTGAGAAAACTTTATAAGGCGGCGGTAAGTTCGGCAAAACTTTCATTAAAAGAAGCAAAAGTAGACAGAGACTCTGATAAACTTACGGCAGAATATGAATATAAAGAAAGGATTGCGGCAGGAAAGAGTGCAAAGACAACATATAAAGCTACATTGCAAAGCCTTGACAGTGCGGTTGTGACAGCACAGAATAACTATAATACGGCAGTTTCAGGTATTAAGACACTTCCTTTAAAGATTAAAAATCTAAAGAAAAAGATTAAAAAAGCAGGCGGGAGTACAACCGTATATAAAAGTACATCGACAAATCAGAATACAGGCAGTAATGCCGGAAATAATACAGGAAACATGAACGGTACAGGTATGGGAGATGATAAAAACGGAGGAACTTCAGGAACAGGTACAACTGCAGGCTCAACGGGCAGTCAGAGCAGTTCAAACACTGTAACGATAATGCAGCAGCAGTTAGCTTCATATCAGCAGCAGTTATCGGAATATAAATCAAACCTCAAAAACCTGAAATCACAGCTTAAATCTGCTAAAAAAGCCAGGAAAACAGGAAAAGTAAGTGCAAAAAAGACATATGATGCGGCAATGCTTCAATATTCAAATGCAAAGACTCTTTATAATGTTGCGATGGATGGAATTGACGATGATGTAAAAGACGCACAAGAGACATTAAAGGATGCACAGAAAGCATTAAAAACTTTTGAAAAGTATGCAGGAACAGGGGTGATAAAAGCTGAATGTTCAGGCACGGTAACATCTGTCGGATATGAGGACGGAGAGACATTAAGCACTGATACCGATATAGCTACATATATGAATTCGGATGCGGTCACAACTTCAGTGTCTGTCGCACAGGACGATATTTCGGAGATAGAAGTCGGAGATACAGTAAATATAAGTCTTTCTGCATATGAAGGTAAGACATTCCACGGAAAAGTCACATCAATATCAACCACTTCATCGGGAACAAGTACGGTGAGTTATCCGGTCGTAGTCACAATGACAGGTGATGTTTCAAGTATTTATGCAGGAATGAGTGCTGATGTTACATTTGTTACAAAAGAGGTAAAGGATGTTCTTTATATTTCAAATAAGGCTGTTGAGACAGAGGGAACAAAGTCATATGTAACAAGGAAAAACAGTGACGCAAGTACGACAAAGACACAGGTAAAAACAGGATTTTCAGACGGACATAATGTTCAGATCGAAAGCGGATTAAGCGAAGGTGATACAGTTCTTATAGAAAGCCGGGTGAGCGAATGAAACTAAGCGAGATATTAAGACTTGTCTGGATAAATCTTATTCAGAATAAATTTAAGGTGGTGCTTACTTCTATAGGTATAGTAGTGGGCGCGGCAACGATAGTCATGGTTATAGCAATAGGCAGGGGCGGTCAGATGGATGTGGCGGACCAGTTCAAAAATTTGAACGCGGGTGCTATAGATATTTCATATGAGCAGTCGTCAGACAGTTCATCGTCAAACTCTAAGAGTTCATCAAAATCAGGCTCGTCAGGGAAATCATCAAATGGAAACTCTGAGTCCGGAAATAGGGGACAGGGTGATTTTGGCGGCGGTCAGGGAATGCCGCAGATGCCGGGTGGAGCATCGGGAGACTCCGGAAACTCAAAAAGCAGCGGCGGTTCAAGTGGAAATTCAAAGAATAGTGGAAATTCATCCTCAGATAAATCACAAAAAGGAAACGGTTCGTCAAACGGCGGTGGAATGCCACAGATGCAGGGCGGCGGAGAAATGCAGGGGGGTGGGATGCCCGGCGGCTTTGGTGGATTTATGCAGGGCGGTAAAAGCAGTGAAAGCTCAAAGATAAATCAGGAAAAGATTACTTTGTCCGAAGACGATATGGATGACTTAAAAACATTTCTTCCGGGCATTTCAGACATAACGATATCTTATACTACAAAATCTGATGTAGATGGAGGAGAGCTCGATGACGCTGAAAGCTATACGATAGCAGGAGTGAAAAATAATTATGCAGGCATGAGTAATCTGACGATGGTAGCAGGGAGTTTTATCGAGTCATCAGACGAGACAAACAAAGAGAAAGTGTGCGTACTCGGTTATTCTGTTGCAAAAGAGATATTTGGAAGTGTAAAAGACGCATATGACAGCACTATTTACATAGACGACAGAGCATATGTAGTAAACGGTGTAATATCGGAGGTAGGAACTGTTTCTTCAGGAATAAGCCCTGATGATTCCATATTTATACCATACAGTACCGGAGTAAAATATATCGTTGGAACAGATGCAGACCCGACGATAACAGTAATCGCATCGGATGTTGATAAAGTGGATACGGTAATGGAAAATATACAGTCAGTTCTCGCAGAAAATTATCCAAATGCAGAATTTACGATAACCGATGCCGGAAGTAAGATGGAAGCTGCATCAGAGTCAAACAATACACTGACAACACTCCTCATTGCAATGGCGGCGATAGTATTTATCGTAGGCGGTATAGGTATCATGAATGTATTGTTCGTATCGGTAAAAGAAAGAACAAAAGAAATCGGTATATTAAAAGCCATCGGTTGTACAAAAAAAGACATACTTATAGAATTTTTGCTTGAAGCGTGCTTTATAAGCATACTTGGAGGAATACTCGGTGTTTTACTAAGTTTTGGCATAACGCCTGTTGTAGAGCATTTTGATGTAAGAGTAGAACTCTCTGTATTCGGAGCAGCACTTGCCGTAGTATTTGCGGTATTTACGGGAACTGTATTTGGATTTTATCCTGCATTAAAGGCTTCAAAACTTGTACCTGTTGAGGCATTAAATGAGGAGTAAGAGTTTTCAAATACTTAAATGAATGAGTAGATATTTGCAAAACTAAATGTAGGTTGTGTTTATTGTATTGGTATAACAAATAATACCGCAGGCACGCTTTCGCTACCTGTCACTCGTAACAGTACTAAGACAGCAAAATACGCTGTCTAAGTGCTGACGGTGACAGAAGTGCACTGCTAACATTATTTGTTATACCTGTACAATTTAATTACAGATAATAGTTGTTTTGCAAATATCTAAATAAATTAATTTAAGGAGGGTGAAAAATGTATCTTAATGTGAAAAGATATGGAAAAGTTCTTGCGGTGTTTCTTGGTATGTGCATTGTGTTGTCGGGATGTTCTAAGAAAACGGAGGAGACAACCAATGATATAAGCTCAGTTAAACTGAAATCAAATCAGGAGATTGTTGCCTGCAAGATAACGGCGATATACGGCAATGAGATAGAATACACCGTTGTGAAAGAGCAGAGTGCATCTGACTCAAATTCAAAGAAAGGCAGGATGCCGTCTGCAAGCGGAGCACCAGATATGAACGGAGGTAGTTCACAGGGCGGAGGAGCACCCGATATGAATGGTGGAGAGATGCCGCAGGGCGGAGGAGCACACGATACGAATGGAGTAAATTTGCAGAGTGGAGGAGCAGCAGACATAAACGGAAGAGATTCGCAGAGTGGAGGGATAACTGATAATAGTGGAGAAAATTTGCAAGGCGGGGATGCATCTGATAATGACAGTGGAAATGAGTCATTGGGAAATAGTTCATTAGATAAAAACAGCAGTCAGAGTTCTTCTGACAGTTCAGATAAAAAATCTGACAGCAGTAAATCTTTGGATAAAAGCAGCAAGAAGATTTATACACTTACGGACGAAACAGGCAGTACGACGATACCTGTCGGAACAGATGTGATAACATCACTTGGAAAAACAACAACATTTTCAAGACTTTCAAACGGAGACATTATTAAAATGATAATGGAGAAAGATTCAAGTGGGGAAAAGGTTGTTGTAGGTGTGTGGATTGTTTCGTGATAATTTAAAGCTATGATGATTGAACAAGAACAGCAATAATAACAACCGGCACGCTTTCGCTATGTTGTCGCTCGTAGCAGTACAATAAGTCAGCAGGAAACGCTGACTAAGTACTGACGGCGACAAAATGTCGGTTAATATTATTTGCTGTCTTTGTTCAATCCAATATAAGTTATTGTTTATGACTAGATAAGACTTTAAATTTGGAACAACATTATAGAAAGGAAGATTTTTATGATAAAGTTCAGAAAGAAAAAGGCGGATAAGGATATTGATAAAAGGAGCGATGTTAAGCAACATAAGATAGAGATTGTTAATGTTAATAAAATTTATGATATGGGGAGAGAGTCTCTCCATGTTCTGAAAGATATTAATTTTACCGTGGATGAGGGTGAGTTTGTTGCAATTCTTGGTCCGTCGGGTTCCGGCAAGTCTACACTGATGAATGTTATTGGCTGCATGGACCTTTTTGATGAGGGTGAGTATTATCTTGACGGACTTGCGATACATTCGATGAAAGAGAAAAAACTTACAAGTATTAGAAATGAAAAGATAGGTTTTATTTTTCAGAACTATCATCTGATACCTACATATACGGTTATTCAGAATGTCATAATGCCGCTCCTTATGAGAGGATATGAGCATGAAGAAGCACAGGAGATGTGCATGGATACGATAGAAATGCTCGGTCTTAAGGAAAGAATAAATCATAAACCAAATGAACTTTCGGGTGGTCAGAAGCAGAGAGTAGCAATCGCAAGAGCATTAGTCGGAGAGCCTGCGATTCTTCTTGCAGATGAGCCGACGGGTGCGTTAGACAGTAAAAGCGGTAAGGAAGTTCTTAAATTATTCAGAAAACTTAATGATATGGGAAACACGATAGTTATGATAACACATGACCTTGAGGTCGCAAAGGCGGCAAAGAGGGTAGTTAAGATAGTAGATGGTGAGATATTTGCTGTCGAAAATTGAATGATGGTTTAAATTGACTTTACGCGGATGTAGATTTACTCTAATTATATTGATATTTATTATTAACGAAAGGAATAATATCTACACTATGAAAAAAAATATAATTGTCGTTGTTTTTTACATTTGTCTTGTCATAATAATAATTACATCATTCCGCAAAAATAAAAATGAAAATGATAGTGAAAAGATTACATATTCTCAGATAGAACAGGCTGATGTAAAGGTCAAAAACAATTCTGAGAGAACCAGAAAGGTACTTCACATAAAAGGTGATGTGTCAAAAAATCTGTCACCTTTTATTTATTCTACAAAGGCTGACAGATATATTCTTGATAAGTGTTATATAAATATATATAACGAATTAAAGAAGATAAAAGCAAAGTCAGGTTCGGATTTTTTTGAGAGTATTGAAAGTGACAGCCGTTATAATAAAAAAGATAAAAAGAAGAAAGGAAAAAAGCTGACAACATATACGGTAAGACTGAAAGAGGGGATAAAAGCATCGGCTGGGACAATGATAACTGCTGATGACCTGATGTTTAATTATTATCTTAGAACTGACAGCTCGTATGAGTCTTCTGATAATGTTTACAAATGCAATATTGCGGGGCTTTTAAGTTATCAGACAGGATATAGTGGCGGTGATAAGGCAAAGAAGATACTTAATTCAAAATTAAAGAAGCCGTCAGCTAAAATAAAAAAAGAAATAAAAAACAAAATAATATATTCCGAAATAAAAGATGCGTTTGAATGGACAAGTTCTCTTTACCGGGATGAAACATATTCTTACATAACAGACAAATATCCGAGGACACGGGATTTGTTTGTTTATTTTTTTTCACTGGAACCGAAATATAAGGCTAAAAAGAAAGATGCAAAAAAAGTTATAAATCAGGTTGCGGGTCAATACGGCTGGGATTATAAAAAACTGAGTAAGGTGACCGGAAAAAATTATAATGCAAAGGTGAAAAAAATCGTACTTAATGAAGTCGGTAAAAAATCAATAGCAGAAAAACAGCGTATAAAGGGAATTACAAAAATCGACAGCTATACGGTACAGATACAGGTTTATGAGAAAACTTCACAGAAAGATTTATTTGACTTTTATATAGTACCACTTGCAAAATGGGGGGATGTGCAGTATTTTGATTCAAACTACAAGTGGGGGATAAAAAAGACAAAGGCAGATGAGATAATAAAAAAGAAAGGGGTGACAGGCGACGAGACAGGTGGATATATGATTGAGAAAAAAGAGCCTTATGAACTTGTGGAGAGATAAGTTAAAGAGTGACCGTTTCTGTTCGTCTGTACACTTGCAATAATAAGTTGATTGCGACAGGGGTGAAAGTTAGCGTAAAATTTTATTCGGATAAACAAAAAAAGAGAAGGACACGATTTTGTGTTAAAAATGCGATTGACATTGTTTCGGATTAAAAATATACTAGGGATAAGTAAAGTCGGAAGTATTAAGTGTTGTTATCTGTAAGATAATGAAAAATACACAGCAATGTGTCAATCTGTAGGTGAGTTTGGGACAGGATTTTGCGGATACCAATGTTATATAGATGAAATGAGGTGAATTAAGATGGGTGTATATTTTAATCCGAGTAATGCGAGTTTCAGGCAGGCAAAAAACAGCAGGATTTATGTAGATAAAACAAAATTGATAGAGTATCTTAATGATAGACTGTCAACGGAGGATAAATGTCTTGCGGTAAGCCATGCAAGACGATTTGGAAAGTCCCATGCGGCTGGGATGATAGACGCATATTATAGTCTTGGGTGTGATTCGACTGAGCTTTTTGACGGGACAAAGATTTCTGAAAGTGCAGATTATAAAAAATATATGAACAAGTATAATGTTATTCATCTGGATATAGCATCAGTCTGGGATTTTCACAAAGAAGATTTAGTAGAATCAATTAAGGAGAGGGTATGTAAAGATTTTAAGAAAAAATATAATGATACATTAGATTACAGCCAAGATTTATATTTGCTGATACAGGAGATTTATGAGATAACAGATACTCAGTTTGTTATAATAATTGATGAATGGGATTGTGTTATCAGAAACAGTGATAACAAAGAGTTGGTACACGAGTATTTACAGTTTTTACACTCGCTGTTTAAATCGGAGGAGTCAAAATCTTTTCTTGCACTGGCATATATTACGGGGATTTTGCCGATAAAGAAGATTAAAGATGAGTCGGCTTTAAATAATTTCAGTGAATATACGATGTTAAAATCAAGTCCGATTACAAAATACTATGGGTTTACGGAAGACGAGGTTAAAGAATTATGCAAGCGGTTTGATATGGATTTTGAGAGTACAAAAGCATGGTACAACGGATATTTGATCGACGGTATTCATATGTATAATCCAAACTCTGTTTCTATGGCGATAGAGAGAAATGATTTTGATTCATACTGGAGAAATACATCTTCATTTGCATCAATAAATA
>OGZV01001679.1_pt1 | contig 19512 bp, 20 predicted proteins | sample 1576861 | NCBI WGS metagenome assembly OGZV01 (sample SAMEA3541501, study PRJEB24748) | human gut metagenome | biome: human gut; feature: human-associated habitat; material: faeces | place: China | collected 2012
TGATTGACGAACACTTGCACAACCTATTCTTTAACAATGTAGTCATTCAAGGTCGCATGGGCGAAGTCGAAGCCGCTGTCTTAGACGGTGAAATGAGCGAATCTCAAGCCGTTGAAGAACTTATTGGCGTTTTCGATAAGTCTTTACAATAAGTAGATCGGTAAATACATATTGTATTGTTAAATATATATGGTATTGCTAAATATATATTAGATAAGCCGGCATAACTTATCTTAATACGCACTCCGTTAGCAATCGTATGTATTTCGATATAATTAAAGATGTATTTGTAAAAGGCATAGTATCAATGTTCACTGTTGGATTTGGACCAATAGTAGTTGCATACTATGCCTTTTTCTATGTCATAATAACTAGTTCCCATTAATTGTCTAATAAAAGTTGATTAATATATAAGTTCATCTTTTTAAAATGCAAAAATCAGTGTATAATTAAGTTATATTATTTATTAATCGTTTAATGTTACGAGAGGGGCATTCAAATGAACAAAAAATTATTATTACCTGTAGGTGTAGTCGTTCTAATTATTGGTATTGCGATTCTATTATTAAATCCAGATCCAGGGGCGGCTAATTTGGAAATTGCGAGAAACGCTACAAATGCTCAAGCGGCAGCAAAGGCGATTTCTGAGAATAACCAATCTTACACATTGTGGTATTCTATCGGCATGTTCTGTAGCGGTTTAGGAATTGCACTGTCAGTAGGTGGCTTCATTGTAGGCTTTATTAAAAAAGACTAATCTATTTAGGAACGCATAAAAGGCTGTACTAGAATGTATATCATTTCTAGTGCAGCCTTTTTGCCCTTTAGTTTTGCGCTCTCTATCTGTTTTAGAGGGGATAAAACGTGGTATAATTAACCCGGATAGAGCCTAAAGGTATGTGGCTTTTGGAGGTTAGTATGAGTAGTATAGCGCATTTATTTGCAGCTGGTGGATTTGTTATGTATCCGCTAGTGATTTTTTTACTGTTTACCTTGATGATTGGCATTGAACGTATCTTTTTATATCGCAAGTTTACAAAGGACTTGCGCCGTTTTAATAAGGTCTTAGAAAAGAACCAATCTTGGATTATGTTACCAAGTGTTTTGGAACGTGATACAGAGGAACTTGGTACTTTATTTGCCCGTGCTATCCGCAGTGCAAAGAATTATAATGGCTTGGAAAACCGCCTTCAAGATGTAGTGTCGTACGCTGATGAACGTTTAAAACGAGGCCTTAGTTGGCTCAGTATGGTTGTAACAATGGCTCCGTTGTTGGGCTTGTTGGGGACGGTCCTCGGCATGATTCGTGCGTTTGCTGTGGTAGGTGGCGATATTGGGGCTCCAACTATTATTACAGGTGGTGTTTCTGAGGCCTTAGTGGCAACGGCTACAGGTTTGACCGTGGCCATTATTGCGCTTGGCTTTCATAGTTACTGTGCGGCAAAGGTCAACGATTTTGTGGCGACATTAGAACATGAGTGCGGTAATATCCTTGATGCGTACAATGAGGAACATGATATATGAGACGACGCACATTAGGGGTTAAAAAAGAGCCTACCATCATGATTATTCCCATGATTGATATCGTATTTTTCTTACTCGTATTCTTCATGGTAGGCACGCTGTATATGAATACAGAGCAACAAATTCCGCTAAATTTACCATCTGCATCGACGTCTACGGCGAAGTCTATCGAACCTATCACCATTACCTTGACTACAACGCACACGCTATATATTGATAATCAGGAAATTTCTTCGGATCGTTTGGCGCAAGAGGTCAAATCTATCGTTACACAAGCTCCTCAACAAGCTTTTGTTATCCGCGCCTCAAAAGATGTGTATTATAACGAGGTTATTGAACTTTTGGATATGCTCAAGGTGAACGGTGCTAAATACATTAGCGTCGCTACAGAACGGAAGTGATTCCATGTTTGAATCACATTATCTGAAACCTTTTATTGTGTCTTTAGGCATTACAATCATGCTTATCTCTGGTATGGGGCTTTCCTTACGTGGTATCGTTGGAACAGGTGTGGCTTATGATGCAGCAGAGGTTAGCTTTCATCTGCCTGATGATAGTGAAAGTGATGCGGAAACTACCGTTATTGAGCCTACACCTAAGGATAAGCCATCGGTTGAACCTCCGACTCCGGAAGGGCCTGCGCCTAAGGCGGATCCCCTTGTAACAGAAAATACAGGTGATGAAAGCATTCACAATTTAAATGCCAATAAGACTACATCTAATGCTCGTCGCGAATGGGCCGTTCCAAAGGCCATAGAATCGGAAACAACTAATAATGAACAAGCTGTAGTTACGGGTGGAAATGATTCTAAAGATGGTAAATTTTCTAAGCCTGACAATGCTCCTATGGGTAAGGATATAACATCTGATCCGAATGCCAATGGAAACGGCTTTGCCGAAGCTAGTGATTTATCCTTCCTATCTGATCTTGCGTGGGGGATCCTAACACCAGGGCAACAAGCGCTTTTACAAAAGTCGGATATCAACCCCCAAGAATATTTACGAACTGTACAAGAACAGGGGAAGGGGTCAATTGTAACAGGTAAGGTTGTAGTGCGCGTTAACTTTGACGTTAATGGACATGTCATCGTAGGAGAACATACACCGCTCATCGCAGAGGATGTACCGCAACCAGTCAAAGAGGAAGCAATGCGCATCGTTAAAAGCAGTGGTTCTATTATCAATCGAAGAGGGGAACCTGTATATCTAGCAGTTCCTGTTGTATTAGGACAATAAAGAGGCATATCTTACATACATTAGTATGGGATATGCCTCTTTGTTATGGTTGTAAAAAATGATTGTATTGATTGATACTATGTATTACTATGAAATACTTGTTCTATCTGAGTCATGTTGAGTTATATTTCAAGGATTAATTATATGTATTGTATTAATTTTGATTGGTAAGTATTGTTTTCGTGGAGTTGAAGACGGCTAGATATACGATGGCGCCGCCGATGAATAATGTGACTTGCATAGGAGTGCTGAATTGATCAGCTCGCCACAATGCAAAAGCATAGAAGAACATGGTAATCAACATGATGAGAAATGCGATGATAACGCGTACATTTGTGTTTACTGCTAAGGATGTAGTAATACGCGATTTATTCGTCATTACGTAAATTAAAGATACTACGATGTCTGCCGTAAAGATGGAGAAGATAAAGTTATAATCAAACTCGCCAAAAAGGACTACCGCCAAGCCGATAAAGCTGAGCCCAAAGAATAGACGTAATAGAATACCTATAGTATTAGATTCGTTGCGCTGTGCGCGGCGTTCCTTACGATTTAAAGTTGCCATGAAAGCCTCCCCCATAGTAGAAATGTTTGTTACTATTAGTATAAAGCTCGTGTATAGATTGAGCAATTATTCGCAGTACATTTAGTCTGTATGTTTATTATATATCACAATGTATAGCTATGATATATTATAAATTAATTTATTACTATATAACTATATGAGAAATCAAAGTGAGAGATTATGATTCAAGTTATTCTTACCTATATTGTTAATGTTATTATTGTATTTGTATTTTTTCCTATTTTAGAATCTGTAGTTCAATATGTGTATCCGTTTTCATGGGACTGGCTTATAAAACCGCTACATTTAGTGGATAAGCTCGATGTATATATTATTATATCCTTTGCGTTGCCTATTATTGTGGCCATCGGATTATTTTTGCCACCTTTTAGTTGGATTGTCCATGTATTGCAAGGTGAAAGAAAACCAAATGCAGAAGAATCTGAATATATTGAACCGCTGTTTGAGGAATTATGTGCATTTAGCGGTGTAGCACGTAACTCACTGATATTGCGCATGCGTACAGATGAGGAAATTAATGCCTTTGCATCTGGATTAAATCACATTACGATTTATACAGGAGCCTTGTATTCGTTAGATAAACGGCATTTATTAGGTGTTCTTGCCCATGAATTAGGCCATTTACGGCATCGTGATACTATCTATTTAACCATTACCTATGCTATGGATCGACTAGGGCAATTAATTTTAAATCTTGTAATATATCTAAATTTTGCTTTAAATATACTGGCTATTATACCAATTGTTAATATCGTAGTACGTATTATTCAATTAATTCTTATCGTTATGATTGCAATCGTGAAATATGTACTTCTATTACCGAAGTGGATTACCTATTATTTTGATAGCCGTCGTCGAGAGTATGCTGCTGATGCCTATGCCGTTTCGATTGGTTTGGGGCGGGAGCTGCGTGATGGTCTAGTTTCATTAGGACTTGCTACTGAACAAATTGGTATTCTAGAGAATGGTGAATTATATGATTGTGAAAGTACAGGATTTTTCAGTCGCTTGTTTATTACTCATCCAAAAATGATTAAGCGAATACAACGTATCAATGAAGGGATAGAGGTATATAATCTCAAGCAAAGTCTTAAAGAAAATCGTTAAAGTGATAATTAATTTAATAAATACGAACAATAAGTAAAATTAATATAATTATCATTCGGAAAATTTAGTTCCGTTCGTTGAATGGAGCTTTCACATATGGTACAATAATCCTATAAATCTAGCTTTTATCATGCAAAGGAGATATCATGATACCACGTTATACACGAGAAGAAATGGGCCATATTTGGAGCGAACGCAACGAATTCGACACAATGTTATTGGTGGAGACCCTCGCATCTGAGGCACAAGCTGAGTTGGGCGTTATTCCTAAAGAAGCGGCGAAAACAATTCGGGAAAAGGGCAATTTCGACGTTGAGCGCATTCATGAGATCGAAAAGGAAACGAATCATGATATCATTTCCTTCGTAACAGCAGTGGGCGAATACGTAGGTCCTGAAGCGGCTAAATACATCCATCTTGGTCTTACCTCTACAGATGTGAAAGATACGGCGCTTGGGTATATGATGAAACAAGCCTGTGATATCTTAATTGATGATTTAAAGCGTTTGCACGAAGTATTGCGTCGTCGTGCAGCTGAGTTCAAATACACACCTATGATTGGCCGTACCCACGGTATCCACGGCGAACCAACTACATTCGGCTTGAAATTGGCGTTGTGGATGGCAGAGGTAGAACGTGATATTGAACGCATGGAACATGCGCGTAAAAGCGTTGCCGTTGGTAAATTGTCTGGCGCTGTTGGTACATACTCCAATATCGATCCATTCGTAGAACAATATGTGTGTGAAAAATTAGGTCTTGAACCTGTTAAAATTGCTACACAAGTGGTGCAACGTGACCGTCACGCTGAATTGTTGTCCACTATTGCTGTTGTAGGCGGCACATTGGATAAAATCGCTTTAGAAATCCGTCACTTACAACGTACAGAGGTGCGCGAAGCAGAAGAATATTTTAGCCCTAAACAAAAGGGTTCCTCTGCGATGCCTCATAAACGCAACCCTATCACATGTGAAAGAATTTGCGGTATGGCTCGCTTACTTCGTGGCTATGCACAATCTGCTTACGAAGATCAAGCATTGTGGCATGAACGCGATATTTCTCATAGCTCTGTAGAACGAGTTATCTTGCCGGATGCGACAATCTCGTTAAATTATATGTTGCACCTAACAATCCGAACCATTGATAAATTGTTGGTATACCCTGAAACTATGCTTAAAAATCTTAACCTTACAGGGGGCCTCGTATTTAGCCAAACAATTTTGACACACCTTGTAGACAAAGGTGCGGTACGTGACGAAGCATATCGTTGGGTTCAAAAACATGCTATGGAACGCTGGCTTGAAGGCAAAGATTTCGCAACAGGTTTAAAAGCTGATGAAAACATTAAGAAGTACATGACTGATGAGGAAATCGATGCATGCTTTGATCCGTATAAATTGCTAAGACATGTAGATACAATCATGGCTCGCTTTGGCCTATAATTGTAGGGTACTTCCCACATAACATATGAAAGACTAGGGTAGGTATAGACCAACAAGCCTATGGTACATGCAGTAGGTGTTGGCTATATCTACCTTTTTTGTTTTGAAAGCAATATGCCATTTTAGATAGAAGTATATTATTTTAACAGATAATTATAAATTAGTTTTCTAGCAGGCTTTTATATACTCGTCTTACATTAGGAAACCATCTATTTGTTTTAGGAGGTTATATGAAACGTATTATACGGAAGTACGGACCGCCTATTTTTCACTGTATTAATGACTTTGGTCAAGGTTCGCTGGCGGCCCTCATACCGTTTTTTATCGCTAACTTTGGCCTTAATTATTATCAATCGGCTTCCATCATTTTCTGTAATACCGTGGTGGCTTCCGTGGCACAGCCCGTATTGGGCTATGTGGCAGATCGGTGGCGCGTACCCTGGTTTATTCCCGTTGGGTTTACGGTGACTCTTGTGTCGATTAGCGCTATGGCATTGGCTACGAGTTACGAAATGATTCTTGCTTTGTCGCTCTTGGCCGGGGTAGGGGCCGCGTTATTCCATCCCGAGGCGGCTCTTCTTGTAAATTGTACGCAATCTCATGAAATCGGTAACGCCATGGGCCGCTTTGCAGTCGGCGGCAGTGCGGGCTTTGCGTTGGGACCCTTTATTGCTGGTGGTGTTTACGTCTTTGGGGGACAATTCCTTTGGGTATTTACGCTTATCGCTCTACTTGGTGTATTGTTATATCTTTATGCCTTTATGGGTGAGGGTGAGGGTGAAGCTGATACCGATGATACTGATATTGCTGATTCTGCTGATACTGGTAACCGTGAAAGCCGTGCTAAGGTTCTTAGTACCGGTACAAATGATTGGGTGAGTTTCGGTAAGTTATTTTTTGTGATTGCTTCTCGATCTATACTCTTCTCTGTATTGGCTATCTTTATTCCTATTTTGTATATTACTGTTATTAATGGTGAAGCCGGTGCATCTAGTTTGGCCCTTACTGCGTACTTCACGATGGGGGCAGTCCTTACCTATATGGGTGGTGCCTTATCTGACCGTTTGGGCTTCCTAAAAACCGTGCGCTTAGGGTATCTTATCTTCTTGCCATCTGTACTTGTATTTATCTTTGTACCTAATATATGGGGCTTCTTTGGTGCTATGATACCGATGGCTTTTGGTGTATTCTCACAATACGGACCAATTACGGTACTAGGTCAAAAATACCTTGCAAAAAATGCAGGCTTTGCATCAGGTATTACGCTAGGTCTTGGGATTACCTTAGGGGGCCTTGTGGCACCTTATGTAGGACATCTAGCAGATATCCATGACGTACAAACGGCATTGATGACCTTGATACCGGTAGGTGTTATAGGCTTATTGATGAGTTTTTGGTTAAAAGAACCAAAATGACATCTCTGTAATAGAGTAATAGAGCCATATTAAAGACGTGATGGCAATCCATCCTTAAAAACTTTACAGAAAATAGCCCATGCGTTTGGAAGAAACTAAAGATTGAATTTGTATAAATACTTTCACAGAATCCGAACATTGTTGTATAATGATATTGAATTATTTAGACTTTCATATGGAGGATATAGATATGGCAACTAGTATGGTTATCGGCACTCAATGGGGTGACGAGGGGAAAGGTAAAATTGTTGACTGGATCGCAGAACGTGCGGATGTTGTGGTGCGCAGTCAAGGTGGTAATAACGCGGGTCATACTGTTGTAGTTGATGATAAAGCGTTTGCACTTCGCCTTTTACCAAGTGGTATCTTATACGATAACAAACAAAATATCGTGGGTACTGGTGTTGTTATCGACCCTAAAGTTCTGCTACAAGAAATTGAAGGCCTTGAAAAGCAAGGCAGATCTGCTAAATCCCTTCAAGTTTCCGACCGTGCACATGTTATTATGCCATACCATATCGCTCTAGATACTGCGGAAGAAGCATCTAAAGGGGATGCTAAAATCGGTACTACTAAAAATGGTATTGGTCCTTGCTATGCTGATAAAATCAATCGTATCGGCATCCGTATCTGCGATTTGTATGATATGGAAACATTCAAACAAAAATTAGCGTACAATGTAGAGTTCAAAAATAAAATGCTTACTAAGGTATACGATGCTGAACCTGTTAGCTACGATGAAATCTTAGCGGATTACATCAAATACGCTGAAGCCTTGAAACCTTATGTAACAGATACTAATGCGGCTGTCCTTAAAGCTGTAAAAGAGGATAAAAAGGTATTATTCGAAGGTGCTCAAGCTACTATGCTCGACCTTGATCATGGTACCTATCCATTCGTAACATCCTCTCATCCAATTGCAGGTGGTGCTTCCACAGGCGCTGGTGTGGGTCCTAACTACTTAAAAAATATTTTTGGTGTTGTAAAAGCATATGCTACACGTGTTGGTGCAGGTCCATTCCCTACAGAGCTTCTTAATGAAACTGGCGATAACCTTCGTGAACTTGGTCATGAGTTCGGCACTGTAACGGGTCGTCCTCGTCGTTGTGGTTGGTTAGACCTCATGGTTGTAAAATACGCAGCAGGTCTTAATAGCCTTGATTACTTAGCTATTACACGCTTGGATATTCTTGATACCTTTAAAGAATTGAAAATCTGCGTAGGTTACAAATTGAATGGTAAAGACGTAGAAGGATTCCCAGCTAACTTAAAAGATCTTGAGGCATGCGAAGCAGTTTATGAAACATTGCCAGGTTGGGAAACTGATATCTCCGGTATTCGCGAATATGATAAATTGCCTGAAAATGCTCGTAAATATGTAGAACGTATTGCAGAAGTAACAGGTGTGCCTTTAGGCATTGTATCTGTTGGGCCTAACCGTAGCCAAACTATCGATTTAGTAAATGTATTCTAAGCTATACTAATTTGATATAATAGAAAATTTGCATTTGGTAGCATTGATAGAGTGTTATATATTTTAACATTTTTCGCTATGCAATCGATTTATAGAATTATACAGATTAGACCCCTCACAGAGGGGTCTTTTGTATTGAATGGATGCAGAATACAAACGTGGATCCTCTATATCTAATCCTTTAGGTTGCTACAGTGGTGCGGTATATCGAAGTATGCTTTATAGTTATTAAAGTGTGAGCATATCGAGAAATATATAACAAATAATAGAGTGTAATTGTTATATATACAGAAAAATGTATATTCAAATAAACCTATCAAATGAAAAATTGTTTAAAATATTCATTTTATACAAATAGCTACGTGCTTAAATTAGTTTATAATTAGGCGAAATTTACTTATCTATAATTTTTTTGTATTCATAATAAATTATTAAGATACAAATATAAAGAAAAAAATAGATTTACATTAAGAAATAGTATATAATAGTACCAAGAAGTAGATTGATATTTTTTGATAAGGATCTGAGGAGTTAAAGATATGGTTGAAGTTTCTTACGAACGTTTAGCGACGATTTTTAAGGCATTAAGCGATGAAACAAGATTACACATCATCGATATGTTGTCTTGCAATGAATTATGTGCAGCCGATATTTTAGCGAGCTTCAATTTGTCTCAATCTACGTTGAGTTACCACATGAAAATCTTAATTGATGCAGGTGTAGTTAACTCTCAACGTAATGGTTTATGGACGCGTTACTCCATTAATGAAGCTACATTTGCAGATATTTTAGATATTCTCCCTCAATTATACAAAACTAAAGATGAGTGCATTTGCGCGCAAATTAAATACTGCCGCATTTCTGAGCACGAAAAAGAAGCGTAACAATGAGACGTTGGATTATGCATGTTGATATGGATGCATTCTTCGCGTCCATAGAACAACTGGATCATCCAGAGTATAAAGGCCACCCCGTAATCGTGGGTGGTCTTTCTTCACGTGGTGTTGTAGCTACCTGCTCCTATGAGGCTCGTAAATTTGGTGTTCATTCTGCGATGCCAATATCGAGGGCTAAGAAACTCTGTCCTGATGGGATTTATATATATCCTCGAATGGATCGCTATAAAGAGGTGTCGAACCAAATTTTTTCTATTATGAAAGAATTTACCCCTTATATTGAGCCTTTATCTATTGATGAAGCCTTTCTTGAAGTGAGCGGCATGTCCACCATGTATAGCGGCCCCAAAGCGCTAGGACGAGCCATTAAAGATCGTGTATTCGAGCAAACAGGACTTATTATCTCTGCAGGCTTAGCACCCAATAAATTTCTTGCTAAACTGGCCTCTGATTTAGATAAACCTGATGGTCTTGTGGTCATCCCATACGGTCGTGAAAAAAAGGTGCTGGCGCCCTTGCCAATTAAACGTATTTGGGGTGTTGGCCCTCGGACAGAGAAAATTTTGAAAGCTGGTGGCTTTCACCTAATGCGTCATATTCAGTCTTTGCCTAATGAAAGTAGTTTGATTCCCCTCGTGGGTAATCAGGCAAAGCGCATATGGGAACTGGCGAATGGTATCGACGATAGACCTGTTGAAACAGATCGCAAGATACAATCAATTGGAGCTGAGGAAACTTACGAAGAAGACCTCACCGATGGCCGTGCTATTGAATTAGAATTTAGGTACTTTGCAAACCGTCTATCGAAACGGCTTCGGAGGCGTAACCTTCATGGACATACTGTATCTATCAAGGTTCGGTATGATGATTTTACCACCGTATCACGGCAGAAGCGGCTAGATACACCGTCAGACCAGGAACATGTATTTTTCGAAACAGCATTGATTCTGTGGAATAAATTGATGCAGGATAAGACGAGTAAGCGGCCTAAAGAGTCTAAGAAAGATACGGAACCGTTAGGGGCCACTACAAAGGTAAAGTCTACGAATTTTAAATGTAGTAGTTCTAAAGGGATTACCTGTATGGATCCGCCTGGCCCTATACGACTATTAGGTCTTACTGTGAGTGGCCTCGATGAGGAGGTTCCTATGCAGGATAGTCTCTTTGATTCTCCACAGGATGAAACAGAGGATAAGCTTGCTAGCGTGTTAGATTCGTTAGAGTCTAAATTTGGTGAGACTGCTGTTATGAGTGGCGCATTATGGCAGCGCTTTCACGGAGACAATGGAATACGCAGGAAACGGTCAGAGTTGAAAGCGGCCGTGGATGCACAGACTGCTCAAGAGGATGGGGTATCTACTAAAGTTGATGCAGGTTCGACTAAAAAGGCTGATCGGTCTACAGTTACAGATATACAACCATCTATTGAAGAACCTAAAAAGATCGTCAAAAAGATCGTCAAAAAGGACTTATAAAGTTTATATTGAATACTTTCGCTAATATAATTGTTCATGTTACAATATGGGTGTAGTGTTAATAAATTACCGCAAGAGAGGTATAGATATGAGTTTATTTCGTGTGGCCATCCATTATGGCGTAAACAGCAATGGTTTCTTGTCTTATGATACAGAAACAAAAACAGTGTCCGTAGATTTACCTGAACAAGAGTGGGTTGATAAGGTAATCGCTTACTTGAATAATGAACATGCTATTGAGCATGCTACAGGTCTTGATACGTATGAACGGTTGACCGTAAAACCATTAGAATCTTTGGATAACCTTAAGTTAGCTTTAACACGTATGTGGGAAGCAATCGACGTACAAGTTGACTGGAGTCGTCCAGCATAAATTGAATGAAAACACCTTGTGATCTACAAGTTAGTAGAAACAAGGTGTTTTTTGTTTTGCGTATTTTTATAGCTATATCTTAATAGGTTTTAAATATATAGCATTGAAATTCTCATTTTAAAATTATAAATGATATCGTGTATACAAGATTTATAAAGGTTTAGGGTTGTTATGTTAAAAAATTTGTGTTATTCTAATTACAGATTAATGGATAATAATTATCCGTTAATAATATTTATCTTAATTGAGATGTATAATCTAAAAAATTATGTAAAGTAAATTACTTTCATTTGGATCTCTAAGTAGGAGTTTGTAACATGAATAATGAAAAGAAACTAACAACAGCCTTTGGTGCTCCCGTACCAGATAATCGCAATTCTGCTACAGCAGGTAAACGTGGTCCTGTATTGATGCAAGATGTTTGGCTCATGGAGAAATTAGCTCATTTTGAGCGCGAAGTGATTCCTGAACGCCGTATGCATGCTAAAGGATCCGGTGCATTTGGTACTTTCACAGTAACCAATGACATTACAAAATATACGAAAGCAAAAATTTTCTCTGAAGTGGGCAAGCAAACGCCATTATTCGTGCGTTTCTCTACAGTTGCCGGTGAACGCGGTGCAGCCGATGCAGAGCGCGATATTCGTGGCTTTGCCGTAAAGTTCTATACGGAAGAAGGGAACTGGGACCTCGTAGGTAACAATACACCTGTATTCTTTATCCGCGATCCATTGCAATTCCCTGACTTGAACCGTGCTGTAAAACGGAATCCAAAAACAAATCTTCGCGATGCGACAGCAAACTGGGATTTCTGGACTAGTTTACCAGAAGCAATCCACCAAGTAACAATCGTTATGAGTGATCGTGGTATTCCTAAATCTTATCGCACAATGCATGGTTTCGGTAGTCATACATACAGCCTTATTAACGAAAACGATGAGCGCGTATGGGTTAAATTCCATTGGGTTTGCCAACAACCGATTGAAAATCTTTCCGACGCTGAGGCGGCTAATGTGGTAGCTAGTGACCGTGAAAGTCACCAACGTGACCTCTTTCAGGCTATTGAAAGAGGTGATTTCCCTAAATGGAAATTATGCATCCAAGTGATGACGGAAGAACAAGCTAACAATATGCCATACAATCCATTCGATTTAACAAAAGTATGGTATCATGACGAATTCCCATTGATTGAAGTCGGTGTGATGGAACTTAATCGCAATCCAGAAAACTATTTCCAAGATGTAGAACAGGCTGCATTTGCACCAACAACTATCATTCCAGGCGTATCTTTCTCTCCTGATAGAATGCTTCAAGGTCGTTTGTTCTCCTATGCCGATGCGCAACGCTATCGTCTAGGGGCAAATTATTATCAAATCCCTGTTAATGCCGCTAAATGCCCTGTAAATATCTATCATCGCGATGGTCAAGGTCGTATAGATGGAAACCATGGGTCAACAATTGGGTACGCACCAAATAGCTTTGGTGAATGGGCTGAACAACCAGAATTCAAAAATCCTCCTCTCGATGTATCTGGTCCAGCTTACCAATATGACTTCTATGAAGACGACTCTGACTTCTTTACACAACCAGGTAAATTGTTCCGCCTCATGAGCCCTGAACAACAACAAGCCTTGTTTGATAATACCGCAGCGGCTATGAATGGTGTACCTGATTTTATCAAAGAACGTCATGCAAAACATTGCTATCAATGCGATCCTGCTTATGGTGAAGGCGTTGCGAAAGCCTTGGGCATGAACATCGATTTTAGCGATGTAAAATAAGACTAACTATACTATTTAAACAATATTAAAATAGTTTATCTAAACAATACTAACGATTGAAAAGAACTTTCTTAACTAATAACACTTTCACATTTATACAAAATACTAATCTATAAAAATCTAAATTCACACAAAATTTTTATACACTGACACCAATTATCTTATAAACAAGAACAAATAAAATCCTTTAAAGGGCCTTTGCTAAGCACATTTAAATTAAGAGTCATCAATGATGTGTAGCAAGGGTCCTTTTGTTGTGTTAAAAATATACAAATTTTAAAAGGATTTTAGTATAACTATGTAGAATTATATGATGTGTTGAATTTGCACGAAATGTTACATGTGAATAGGAGGCAGTTATGAAATCTAGTATTTTGGCATGGTATGTGGCGGTAGCTTGTATTGGAGGAAGCCTTTGCGTTGGATCTGTAGTACAGGCGAATTCTCCGGCGACGGTGAAAGCAAATAACTCTGTTTCCGCAGATATTGTAATGCAGGCTCAACCGGTTCAGCCTGTTACAGCAGCTAAGAATGATAAAGTTAGTGCTACAGCAAATCATATAGTAGCTAATAATGCAGTAGCTAATAATGTAGTAGCTAATGATGTAGCGGCACAGGAAGCCCTCAAGCAAAAACAACAGTACCAAGCCGAAACTGAAACGATGGGCTTGCTATGGATGCGCACCTCTGCAGAGTACAGAGCGTTGGCGTATCAAGGGTACAATGTGGCAATGAATGCCGTTAAGATGGCCGTTACTGATCCATCTCATCAAAGAAAACCTTTAGCTATCGTTCTTGATGCGGACGAAACCGTAGTGGACAATACCAAGTTGATGGGTGAAAGTATAGCAAACGGTAATGGTCGTTTTGATGCTCCTTGGTGGCGTCAAGCCGTGCATCAAGGAAAATCGCAAGCCATGCCTGGAGCCGTTGAATTCCTAAATGAAGTACATAAACAAGGGGTAGAAATCTTCTATGTTTCAAACCGTTACGCACCTGTAAACCTTGATGTAACGATACAGAACTTTAAAGAACTAGGATTCCCATCTGTCGATAAAGACCATGTACTACTATTCGAAAAAGACTCTGATAAACAACCTCGCTTTGATATGATTGCTAAAAAATATTATGTCGTTGTATATATGGGCGATAACGCCGGTGATTTCCCTATTGGCACAAAAGGTAAGACCTTAGCTGAAAGAAATGGCATCATCGATGCTCATAAAGAGGACTTTGGTACTACCTTTGTAGTATTTCCAAACCCTGCCTACGGATCTTGGGTAAGTTTGTTAGCGAAAGGTTACCAAAACCTAAGCCCAGAAGAACAAAAACAAGTGAATAACCAATACCTACAACAATGAGGACACCTTGCGTATACTTTATTAAAAACGATATAATAAAGTATACATGCGTCTATAGCTCAGTAGGATAGAGCAGCAGTTTCCTAAACTGCGTGTCACTGGTTCGATTCCGGTTAGGCGCACCAAAAAAATAATTAATGAGCATATGTTTTTTAGTATTATGCCTTTTTAGGAGCCAAGATTTAATTCTTGGCTCTTTTTAGGTTTTGAAATTTAAAACACCGTTTCTATAGAGTAGAATAGGTTTGAAAACCTGCTTTTATCAAAAATTATTCATATGCTAATTAAACATAAGTTTTATGATAAGTATTCCTTAATAATGATATAATTAAGATATATATTCAGTTACATATTTAGTTACATATTTAGTTACATATTTAGTTACATATTCAGTTAAACATTATATGGAAGAAACAGTGTATAGTGGAGAGTCTATATGAGTATTTACAATTGGATTCAAGAAAAACTATTTGATGATTACGAAGAATGGCGTTTGAGGTGCCCTGATTATAATCGAAATGGTTTTAATATAGTAGGAATAGATAATACCCTAAAGGCTATGCATGATGGATTTTTCATGTATATAGAATTGTATCCACCTCATGCCATCGATGGTTGCACTGCGATGAAAGCGCGTGTAGGAAAAACACCAGATGCAGTAGATATATTCTTAGACATAGATGGTAAGACGTATCGTATGGCTGATGTAAGTTATCCTGATGCAGTGAAGATGATGCGGGCTTTTGTAAAAAAACGCAGAGTACCTGATTGTAGTTTGTGTGTAGAAGTAGCGTATCTAGATATAGAGCAGATGAAATCGACATTTACAGAGCTGGCAACGTTGTTGCTAGGCGATGCTAAACAAGCTAAATCGTTTATGACCAAGGCTAAGTTACGTTCCATGGAAGAATTAGAAGATAGCTGGTGGAACCTCTATAAGAAACTAGTCTCTAAAGGGTATGCCGTAGAGTTAAGCTGTAAATGTGAATTAGAGGATTTTATTTATAATGTACAGAAATTAATACGTAACAAGTCTTTAGATCCCGGCGAAGATCTAACTATTGACCTATCAGCATTAGATGAAGATCAAGTTATTATGGACTGGTGTGCTGATCTTAATTCTAAATGGGAAAACTATACGTTAGCAGGCATAGATATTGGAACCGATAGCTTTGTGCTCATGGTGCTTTCAAATGAGGAATTCAAAACAGCCCAAGAATTAGCGAAAGAACTATTACATAGAATCGATGTAGCTGAACGCTTATGATATAACAGAAATTATGATGAATAGGAGAGAGACGATGGAAGATATATATAATCAAGTAGGAAGTTTCTTTGCCAATGACATTGATGTAAATGATTTATTTGATTCCGAAGCTATTATCTGGATTGACTGGCGCGAGGATGACGAAGATGTGGTGCGTTATTTCAATGATATGATGGATGCGCCTATCGATATTCAAAGCGTTAGCAATAACAAGCCCTATGGTGATGATATTGTACTACAAAAGGGCGATAAAGAACTCTTAATTCCTTACGGTGATGAGAAAGATCGGGACGTTACCATTAAATATTTCAACGACTTCGTTAAACCTGATTATGAGGTGCGCTGGTTTGCTGAAAGCCTTGGCGATGATACGCTCGGATTTACCGTGCTTTCAGGGACAGAATGGCTAAAGCTAGAAGATGAGTTTGGTGCAGATATAGTTTGTTATTATTTTGTACCTATTGATTTAGAAAGCAACATGTTTAATCTCAGTATGAGCGAGGTTTCTGCGTTGTTAGAATTACGAGAAAATAAGAGATGAAATAGAGAGAATAGGCGAATCTATAAGAGGTAACAATATGGATTATTTAAAAATATTACATGAAGATTCTAACTTGGCAGCAGATTTTGATGCACTATTTGATTTCTTTTTGCTCGATGAACCTACGGAACGTGATGAGATTGAGGAAAAATGTACCTTTTCTATGGAGGGAGTAGCCTTTGCTCGTGATGGTGCAGGCGGTGAATATCATCAACTAGAGGATGGATCAATTGGATATATGAGTAGCGAAGGTGAATGCGGTCGCATAGCTGAAAGCATAGACGATTTAATTTATTTATTGGTGTATAGCATTTGCTGGCATGACTATTGTGATTCTAGTCAATATAAAGATATATCTACCCTTGAAGCTTATGCCAATGAGCGACATAATCAAATTACATCCTATACAGATATGGATAAATGGGAATATGTTGTTAAGGTGTTAGGAATGCCTTCCGAAACAAATGTGGCTGCTGTACTGCAAAAGTTCTATGATGCGGCACATCGAGAACCTGTATACCAAGGCTTTTACCATGAAGAAGATGGTAGTGCTACGCCTTATGAAAATCTGTTCTTTTAATACTCAAATCAAATATAAGGATTACATATAATGAATACAGTGACTCAAAGATATATAGAAACTGTGCAGATCAGTGATATACCGTGGCATCGGTTAACCACATCTTACGGGCGTGCTACAAATTTTCCTACAGAGCTTGATGTGTTGTGGAAGATGGAAAGCATTGATGCTGTTGATGCGGCTGGTGAGGAAATAGCCTTAAATATTGAACATCAATCGACGCTGTGGCATGCTACACCATTTGCATTAATTTTTTTATTGCGTATTTTTGAAAAAGCCGTTGAAGAGCAACGTCACAATGAAGTGGCGCGTTATTTAGCTGAAGCATTAGTAGAGTTATTTATTGTCATTGCTGAAAGTATTAGAGATGGTCTTGTGCTGGAACACGCGGATCCATTACCAAATTTTGTGGATATGCTCGACGAAGAATACCTTTGGTCTGAAGTATACGATGAAGACGAAGATATGATTCGGTATGAGGAAGATGAGGTGTTCCCTGATGACCTATTCTTTAGCTTCTATTACTATTCGCTACAAGTGCTTTTACTAGGTAAGCCATTATTAGACAAAAATAATGAGCAAGAGGCTGAATTGCTAGAATTACTGATAGAGATAGAGCACTCAAATATCTAAGGAATTATAGAAGGAAATGATTACGATGGATAAAGCACGTAAAAAGGAATTGTTAAAAGCATATGCAGATAAGCAGAGACAATCGTTTAAAGATAGTTTGCCAATGGATGAAGAGTTATTTTGGCAATTATTTGATTATGTAGACGAGAAATTAGAGGAAAATGATGGTTGCGATCATAGTTTGACTTTCACTAGAGAATTCTTAGAAAAACAAAAGGTAGATGTGGAAGGCGTATTAGACTGGATTGTCAACGAAGGTGGCGGTTGTGACTGCGAGGTTCTCTATAATGTAGAAGAGAGATTTGAAGAGTAGTATCTATGTAATTGGGGAGATTTTCGTATACAGCGTGTTCTTGACTTAGAGCAAACTGTAAGCAGTCTAATGTAAATTTATTTGTGATTTTGGTAACCAAGTAATCTTTGGTAAAAAATCATAGTATACTAGAAATGTTAAATACTGCCGGCGATATTAGCGATTTTGTCTAAGAAGCGCCGGCGTTTTTCGTCCGAGCTGTTTTCTGTGTCCGACAACTGGGTATGTGTAACAGGTTTAATGCCGCATGATTTCAGAACTTGATTTTTTAACACCTTGCCATAGTCCTGAATAAACGGCGTTAAAAAGGCGGGAGTGTTATGTGTGGTGATAATCCCAGGCGGATTTTCCCTGTAAATGACCTATAAGCCCTCGTTTTCCGTATGAATAGGCAAAGCCCGCTGTAAACACGCGATCGATAAAGCCTTTGAGCATTGCCGGCATACCGCTCCACCAAATTGGGTAGATAAAGATGAAATGGTCTGCCCAAGTAATTAAGTTGCGATACTTTTCCATGTCCGGCACAGTGCTTAAATCTCGACGTTTGTGCGTGTCATCAAATCGCAATATAGGATCGAACTGCTCCTCATATAAATCCAAGGTGTTCACATTGTGGTCTTTTGAAAGATTCTGTTGCACTACTTTCAGAATAGCGTCATTAAAACTTTGATGATTAGGATAGGTGTAAATGATTAAAATATTCATGGCTAGTTCCTTTCTATTTAATCATCGTCAGGTTGAAAGAATCTGTATAGTAAAATGGTATCTATATTAAGTTAAAGTCTAGTGAAGAGCACCTATTCCAAACGTAAATAACGATAAATGTTGGAAAGAGTGTATTGTTAATTCCTTCTGTTTGCGGGTGTTGTTATAAAGGTATATAGTATAGATATGCGATGTATTTTATCGCATGTCTATTTTTCTTTATAAGGAGGACGCTATGCAACACGTTCAAACCCGCAGTACTACGTCTGCGTTAGTACTCACAGCCGTATTGATTGCCCTCGCAACATTGTTTACCATGTACACGAAAATTCCAGTACCTGGCATTCGCGGTTATTTCAATGTAGGAGATGTCGTTATTATGACGTCAGCTCTATTATTAGGTCGAAAATATGGCGCCTATATTGGTGCTATCGGCCCGGCGCTAGCTGATTTATTTCTCGGCTATGTAGTCTTTGTACCCATCACCTTCGTGGTGAAAGGACTTGAAGGCTATCTTGTCGGTACTGTCTATAAAAATAAGACAACTACCTCTGCCTTAGCGGCAACTATCCTAGGTGGTATTATCATCGTAGCAGGCTACTTTATCGCCGAATATTTTGTATTTGATCCGGGCGTAGCCATTGCTAGTATATTGACGAACGCCATTCAAGCCGTTATGAGTGTCATTATTAGCATGATACTCTATGCGATATTGCGTAAACGACTTGGATAGTAAATTGACAGTCTTTAGAATTCAGACTATACTATAAGTACAAAAGAGCCAGTTAACGTGTTCTAGGCGT
>OGZV01001687.1_pt1 | contig 19448 bp, 18 predicted proteins | sample 1576861 | NCBI WGS metagenome assembly OGZV01 (sample SAMEA3541501, study PRJEB24748) | human gut metagenome | biome: human gut; feature: human-associated habitat; material: faeces | place: China | collected 2012
GAGGATGAGAATATATGGCTGACACAGAAGATGATGGCCACGTTGTACGATGTGGATGTTCGCACCATAAATTATCATGTAAAAAAAATCTTCAGTGATAGCGAATTACAAGAGGATTCAGTTATCCGAAAATTTCGGATAACTGCCGCTGACGGAAAAAGCTACAGCACAAATCACTATTCCTTAGAAATGATCATTGCTGTTGGATTTAAGGTAAATTCTGAGCGTGCGGTGCAGTTTCGCAAATGGGTTAATCAAATTGCAAAGGACTATACCATCAAAGGCTGGGTCATGGATGATGAGCGCTTAAAAAACGGTGGTTCCGTGCTCACAACAGAATACTTTGATCGTTTGCTTGAGCAGATTCGTGAGATCCGTTTGTCTGAGCGTAGGTTCTATCAGAAGATAACGGACATTTATGCTACAGCTCTTGATTATGACCGCACAGCAAAAACAACAAAGCAGTTCTTTGCTAAGGTGCAGAACAAAATGCACTATGCCATTCATGGTCATACAGCAGCAGAGCTGATTTACGAGCGAGCAGATGCTGATAAGCCTCATATGGGATTGACTACTTGGGCAGCAGCGCCGGAAGGAAAGATTGTAAAAAGTGATGTGAGTGTTGCAAAGAATTATCTTTCTGAGCAGGAAATGCGTTCATTAGAGCGTATCGTTTCGGCGTATTTAGATCTGGCAGAGGATCGTGCAGAGCGTCACATTCCGATGACAATGGAAGACTGGGCAAAGCGTCTGGATCTATTCCTGATGGCGGATGACAGAGAGGTTCTTCGGGATGCAGGTAAGATTACGTCAGAGATTGCCAAGGCAAAAGCCGAGACTGAATTTGAAAAATATCGTGTCATTCAGGACAGATTGTTTATGTCTGACTTTGATAAGTACATGCTGGAATTGGAAGAGAATGCGAAGAAGTAATAGAATTGCTTCTCTGTTTAATGCGAATTTCCCGGCATATAAGGTCGAGTGCATGGGAGGCAGGTCATCAGTTAGGGCTAAAAATAGCCGTCGACCTGTTCTTTGTAGGAAGAACGGACAAGGTTGAGACGATGGCGGGGCAACGCAAAATTTGACTTTTATGTTTGAATCACTATAATAGTAGAAACGAATAAAAAAGTTGAACTTTTTCCGTGGACGAACGAGGTTCAGACTGTAATATGGATAGCGGAATGCTTCAAGAGTTTTCTGCTACAGAATTTGTTGATATGTTTCCACGAACAAACGGGGATATTTTGGTACAAACCATATTAGCCTAGATAGGTTCCCGATGACCGACATCAATCCGGACCTATCGTGCCACATTGAAACGGTTTGTTTGCTGTCGCGAGTGTAAGCGTAAAATCAACGGTATTAATGAAGAAAAACATATTCCATCTTACGTGCAAATGGTGTAGAATAATACCAATACACGGAGGACAAACATGAGAACGCTATATACATTTGACAAACACAACTATTCCGATGATATGGAGGTATATGAGCGCTTCGCGGTGCGCGCGGTTATTATCAGAGACGGCAAGCTTGCCATGCAGCAGGCCGGTGAGGGTTACTACAAGATACTGGGCGGCGGCATCGATGCAGGCGAGACCAACGAGGTGGCGCTGGCACGTGAGGTGCGCGAGGAGGCAGGACTTCTTGTCGTGCCGGAAAGCATCAGAGAGTGCGGCAAGGTCATAGAAAAGAGACGTGATATATTTGAGGCTGACAAGATATATTACTGTCACACCTACGTGTATTTCTGTGATGTGAGGGACGAGCATGTAGCCGCACAGATGACAGACAGTGAGATAAGGCTTGAGTATCATCTGTCATGGGCCACGCCGGATGAGATAATAAAGGCCAACAGCGCCTTTCTTGATAAAGAATGGATAGCAAGAGACACTAAGATTGTTGAGTTGATAAAAGAAATGTGTTAAAATAATGCCTGGATGTAAATCCGGGCATTTAATATAAGGAGAAGCAGTATAAATGGATAAAAATAAAATCAAAAATAAATTAAAGGATGATCCGGCCTTCACTCTCGAGGTGCAAAACCCAGAGGTTGAGGAGCTGATGACACAGTATTCGAGCGACAAAAAGGCAGAGACACTCAATAAGCTCATTGAAAAATGTACCAAGAGCAGATTTCTGGTACCTGCAAATGTCGGAGAGAACAACAAGCCGATTCCGCTATTTATTAAAAACGGTGAGGGAGAGTCTTTCATGCCGGTTTATACCTCAAAGGCGCAGCTTTCTAAGGATCATCCGTCACCATGCATTGTAAATATGCCGTTTCTTGCAGTCGTCAATATGGTGGCAAATAAAGAGTCAAAGCTTGATGGCATCGCGTTCAATCCATTCACTCACAATCTGATTTTCAAAAAGCCTCTTGTAGAAAAGATTGAGGCAGTGGAAAAGGCCAGAAGAGAGGGACATCCTACATCACCGACAAAGGGCAAGACTGTACAGATGACAGCAGAGCAGTATGTCATCTTCGAGCGTATGCAGTATGAGCATATTTTCCTGCCGGCAAAGATGTTTGAGGGTGGAAAAGAGTTCATGGACCGACTAGCCGATGAGAAGGAAAAGCTAATAGATGAGCTGTACGAGGAGGCATATCAGCAGAAGCGTATGTATCCATATATGGAGGAGGATTTTTCTGTTATGTCTATGCAGATTTCCGATACGCTTAATGTCACCAGAGTTGATTTCCCGACAAGAGATATGGCTCCAAACTGCGCAATCCGTGCTTATCTCGTGTGGGATGATGCTGCGTCACAGGGCAGATATTTTGTAATTGATGCGAGGGGGGATAAAACTACTGAGCTGGCTGAGATTACAGAGGATTACAAGCGTCTTGGATATGGAGCTGCACCGGTTGAGGGTGCTGAGCTTCAGACTGTTCTTGACCTGGTTAAGAAAAGTGCAGAGGAACAGAATTAGAAAAGTAATGTAGGGCAGGATATATAAAGGAGGTCGTGTATGAAGGAGTTTTTAGGCAGAATAAAGGCTGATTTTCTACTGTCATCAGTGCTTTGCATAGCGCTGGGACTGGTGTTTATCATATGGAGAGCTTCGGTGCTCACGATTGTGGCCAATGTGCTTGCGGTAGTGCTTATCATCATCGGAGTGGTCTATATGTGCAGCTATTTTTTGAATATAGTTACAAACGGGCTTTCGGCACTGCTTGGACTTATGGTTTTGGCAGTGGGCATATGGTTTCTGGTGCAGCCTCAGGTTGTTGTGAGCCTGATACCTATAGTCATCGGTCTGGTGCTCATTTTTCACAGCATCAGGAGCATTATTGAGGCGGTGGATGCCAGAAAATACGGTTACGGAGGCTGGAGTGTCGGCCTGATTTTTTCAATAATCAGTCTGATTTTTGGAATAATCTGCGTGACAAATGCATTTGATGTAATGAAAACAGCCACTGTTGTTGTCGGTATCATACTGATTTTCAACGGAGTGTCCAATATCTGGATTACAAGCCGTGCCACAAAGGCGGAGAGCGCCTACAACAAGCAAAAGGAGTTTGAGGCAACGTTTGTTGAGGATAGAAAAGAGGACAATTAAGCAGTAACAGAAAGGCGACAGAATGCGTCGGATGGAGTTTAAGATGGAGAGACCCGGACTTACCAAGGTCGGTGACCATCTGAAGGTAACAGAGAGCAAGCTTCCAACTTCATATTATTATACGATAGAGCATGCAATTGCCATGTCGGGAAACTACGTGGTCAGCGAGAGGCTCAAAAGCCGCGAGGGCGATGTCGTGGATGTGAGGGAGACTGAGAAGGGCTACTTTGTCACGATGGAGTTTGATGAGTAATGACACAGCAAGGTAAGAATGCAATAGATCTGGTGCTCGCTGAGAGCCTTATAGAGCTTTCAGCGAAAAAGCCAATTGATAAGATTACAATTAAAGAGATAACTGACAAGGCCGGAGTTATCCGCCCCACGTTTTACAATCATTTTCAGGACAAGTACGAGCTGATAGAGTGGATTATCAAAACCGAGCTGCTTGAGCCCATCAAGCCGCTGCTCAATGCCGGAATGATTTTTGAAGCGATTGTGCTGATGCTCAATAATATCACGGCAAACAGTGTTTTTTACAAGAAAGCACTAAAGCTGGAGGGCGCTGTGACGTTTAATCAGATTGCCATGAAGTGCGTCTATGAGATGTTTATGAATATCATAAGCGAAAAGAGCACAGGAAAGAAATCCAAATACCGCTGGCTCACACCGGAGGTGATTTCTACATATTATGCGCAGTCGTTGTGCTTTATCACGGAGGGCTGGATAGCCCAGGGCATGGATGACATCGAGCCGAAGGAGATGGCTGAGGCATACATGTATCTGATTACGCGCTCGATGGATGATATACTGAGTGAGCTGTAGAGGATAATTGCCATGGAAAATGACGGCTTAAGCAAGCTCATAAAGCAGAATCATAAAGAGGCATGTGTTCATATAAATATGAAAATGCTGTGAAAAAGTGTCAGAAATCAAATACAATATCATATATGTGTCATATCGGATATACAAATTGATGGATTTGTATATCTCACATGACAAATCGAAGAGATTGAATATTTATTTATTCGGTCTTTTTTTTTATACTTCAATACGAATAAAAGAAAGAGTGGTGAATCTAATGATTAAATTTGGAAAAGGAGTCGTAAAACATCGTGTGCTGATACTGATAGTTGCATTTGCACTGCTTATACCGTCAGGCATCAGCTTTATCAACACGAGAATCAACTTTGATATCCTTTCTTATCTGCCAAGTCAGATAGAGACTATGAAGGGTCAGGATATCATGGTAGATGAGTTTGGAACCGGAGCGTTGTCTTTTGTGATCCTGGAGGATATGAAGGATCAGGACATAGAGACTCTGGCTGATGACATTGAGGACCTTGAGGGTGTTAAGGATGTCATCTGGTACGGAACAATCGCTGATTCCACATTGCCAAGAGAGGCAATTCCGGATGAGGTGTACGACGCATTCAACAACAAGGATGCAAACAGCCAGCTCATGCTCGTCACCTACAGTGACACAATGGGTTCGGATGAGACAATGGAAGCCGTCAACAAGATGGATAAGATGGTGAAAAACCACTGCTTCGTAGCAGGAATGGCAGCAGTCAACGCAGATACAAAGACACTTGTTATGCAGCAGGCTCCTATATATGTCATCATAGCAGCATTGCTTTCAATGCTTGTCATGGGAATTACAATGGATTCAATAATTGTTCCGATGTTATTCCTCCTAAGCATAGGAATGGCTATTATCTATAACCTGGGAACAAACTTTATACAGGGACAGATTTCATACCTGACACTGGCACTGACAGCAGTATTGCAGCTCGCCGTAACAATGGATTATTCGATTTTCCTGTGGCACAGCTATCAGGAGCAGATAGACAGATATGACGGAGACAAGAAGCGAGCCATGGCACATGCCATTTCCCACACAATTGTTTCAGTAACAGGAAGCTCAATCACAACAATCGCAGGCTTCGTAGCCCTCTGCTTCATGAGCTTTACACTTGGACTTGACCTGGGAATCGTAATGGCAAAGGGCGTTGTATTCGGAGTTATCGGATGTGTAACAATTCTCCCTGCACTGATTCTTGCATGTGATAAGGCAATCGAGAAGACAAAGCACAAGATTCTCATGCCTGATGTTTCCAGGATTGCGAGCTGGGTAACAAATCATTATAAGATACTTGCAGTGATTTTCATCGTAGTGCTCATCCCGGCAATATACGGATACACTCATGATCAGGTCTACTATGACCTTGCAGGAACCATGCCTGACAGTGCATACAGTAAGCAGGCCAATGAAAGACTCGACAAGGAGTATGCTATGGGTGCCACACATATCATCATCGCACCGAGCGATATGCCAAAGGCAGACAGCATAAGCATGATAGATGATATAAAGAAGGTCGATGGAGTAAAGCTTGCGGTATCGCTTGACTCAATACTCGGACCTACCATACCGGATGATATGGTGCCGGATGAGGCAAAGGAGATATTCAAAAACGGTGATTACCAGATGATGCTTGTTTCATCAAAATATGAGACAGCATCTGATGAGGTAAACAACCAGATAACAGAGATTAAAAAGATAGTAAAGAATTACAGCAAGGACGCAATGCTTATCGGTGAGGCACCTTGTACAAAGGATCTTATCACTATCACAGATACAGACTTTAAGCGTGTAAGTGCAGTATCAATCGTATTGATATTCCTTATCATCCTCGTAGTATTCAAATCAGTATCGCTTCCAATCATACTTGTAGCGGTCATCGAGTTTGCAATCTTTGTAAACATGGGAATTCCGGGATTTACAGGAACAAAGCTTCCGTTTATCGCGAGCATCGTAATCGGAACCATACAGCTTGGTGCAACGGTTGACTATGCGATACTTATGACCACAAAGTACAGAAAGAACAGATACACCGGAATGGACAAAAAGCCGGCAATCACAAAGGCACTTGCAGATTCGACAAACTCAGTTATCGTCAGTGCACTCTGTTTCTTCGCCGCAACCTTTGGTGTAGGACTTTATTCAAACATTGATATGATCAGTTCTATCTGTATACTGCTTGCACGAGGCGCAATTATCAGTATGTTTGTAGTAGTATTTATACTTCCGTCAATGTTTATGATTTTTGACAAAGTAATATGTGCCACAAGCGCAGGCTTTAAAAACAAGAACCTGACAGCTAAGTGATCTGATTAATCATAAGTGGGGGCAAAATATTTTTTGACCCTCATAACATAAAAATATAACCTCAAAAATAAAATCAGGAGGAATAAGACATGAAATTACCAGAATTGAAAGAAAAGTTAAAAAGTAAATATATGGTCCGTGTTGTAGCCGGAGTCCTCACAATAGCACTTGTAGGTACAGGAATCGGAGCAACAGCGGTTTTTGCTGAGAAGAACAGCACCGCAGTCACAGCCGAGGCAGACAGCACAACAGGAAGCAGCAAGGATGCTGATGACATAGCAGATAAGCTCATGGACAGCGTATCATTAAAGGATAACGATGCAGACAAGGACGAGAGCGTATATCTCATCTCAGATGCAAACGGCAACGTAAACAAAACAATCGTAGTAGATCACCTTAAAAATAAAGACAAAAAGGATACCTTGGAGGATGCTTCAAACCTTTCAGATATCGAGAACGTAAAGGGCAAGGAAAAATTCACACAAAGCGGTGATAAGCTCACATGGCAGGCCGGCGGCAAGGACATTTACTATCAGGGAACAGCAACAGAGGAACCGCCTGTAACACAGAAGGTCACATACTACCTCGATGGAAAAGAAATCTCACCTGAGGACCTTGCAGGAAAATCAGGAAAGGTCAAAATCCGTTTTGACTACACAAATACCACATCATATACAGAGACAGTAAACGGTGAGAAGCAGACAGTTTCCGTACCATTTGCAGCAGTAACAGGACTTGTACTCGGTGATGGCTTCGAGAATATCGAAGTGACAAACGGCAAGGCTGAGGTAAGCGACTCATCAAGCGTAGTGCTCGGCTATGCACTTCCGGGCTTAAAGGACAGCCTCGGAATCAAGGACAAAGACCTCGATGGCGATGTAAATATCCCTGAATACATGGAAATGACAGCAGATGTGGAGAATTTCTCAATGCCTGCAGCCATGACCTTCGTGGTAAACGCATCTGATTATGTGAGCACAGACGGAATTGACACATCAGACATCGATGACATGATAAATGACTTAAAGGATGCCTCAACAAAGCTTCAGGATGGTTCAAAGACACTGGCAGAGGGCACCGACACACTTTCAGACGGACTTTCAACATTGCAGAGCAAGCTCGGCACATTTGCATCAGGAGTTGGCACACTGCAGAGTGGACTTAAGGCATATACTGATGGTGTTAGTACATTAAGTGGTGGACTGAATACACTTGGAAACAGCACGGGAGCCCTTGTGTCAGGAGCAGATAAGCTTAATAGTGGAGCAGGACAGCTTGCAAGCGGAAGTGCAACACTTAAGGATGGACTTAAGACGTATACAGATGGAGCCAGCACACTTGCAGCAGGTGTAGGCAATTTAGATGCAGGTATGGATACACTTAAGAGTGGCACAGACACGTTGTCACAGAGTGCTCCATCTCTTGTGTCTGGTGTAAATTCTTTGTCAGATGGAATTAATACTTTAGATAAAGCTTTAAAGACCCCGATGTCAGATGAAGAAGCTGCAAAGTATAAGAAAGCTGCAAAAGCAGGAGTAGATGCAAAACTGGCAGATGATACTAATGCTACAAGTTATAATAATACAAAGAAATATGCTGCTGATAAGTATTATAACGAAATGACAAGCGATAGCAGTGTTGAAAAAACTGTTGAGAGCCTTAAGGCTAATAAAACTTTATATAATATGATATATTCAACAGTTGAAGCACAGGTTAAACAACAGATTGAGGCTGCTGTTGTAGAAAAGGCAGGTGAGACCGCTGTTAAAGGGTATGAAGACAAGTTGGGTTCAAGAGAATCAGCAATAAAAGCAATATATAATGCTTCCGGCAAAGATTACGATAACGATGTTAAAGCATTATCTACAAGCAATACTGACAGTCAGTTAAAAACTATGGCTACACAGGTATTAGATGGAGTAGCAAGTAGTTCAAAGGATGCAGTTGGAACATCTGTTGCAGACGCAGCAAAAACGGGAGCTGAAACCGGAGCACAGGAGGCTGTAATTACCGGAATTGATTCTACAAAGAAAAATATTTCAGACCAGATTAATGCAAAACAGGAGAGTGGAGAGAGTCTGGTGAGTGGTGCAACAAAGCTTAATGCCGGAGCTAAGGTCTTGGCAGAAAAATTACCAGAGCTTGCTAAAGGTGTTGCAAACTTAAAAGATGGTTCGTCTCAGCTTAGCGCCGGAGCAGCAAAGCTTACAGCAAACAACGATACACTTAATGCCGGAGCAACAGCGCTCAATGCCGGAGCAAGCCAGCTTTCAGCCGGAACACAGTCACTTATGAACTCAGTGCCAACTCTCACAAGTGGTATCAAGCAGCTTGTAGACGGATCAAACACACTTGTAGCAAACAACGCACAGCTTAACAGCGGAGCATCACAGCTTGCAGATGGAACAAATCAGATAGTTTCAGGTGTTGACCAGCTCACAACAGGCTCTAAGACACTTTCAGAGGGTGCACACACACTTGCAGACGGTATGGTACAGTTCAATGAGGAGGGAATCAACAAGATTCTCGACGCATACAACGGTGACTTAAAGCCATTCACCAACAAGCTTCAGGCAGTAATTGACGCAGGTGAGGAATATCAGACATACTCAGCAATTGCTGATGGACAGATAGGCAGTGTTAAGTTCATATATAAATTAGCTTCAATAGATGCTAAGGCAGATAGCGACAAATAATTAATTAAAGGATGTTTAAACATTAGGGGAGGCAAAAATGGGCTGGATAGAATATCTGTTAATCGTGGCGGGAAGCTCACTTGAGATTTTCGTTGCGATGGAATGTCAGGGTTCCCTGATCCAGAAAGTAAATAAGAAACAGCTTACAGCCATTTGCTTCATAGTTGCAGTTTGCCAGTTGTTAGCAATGTACATCGGGTATTTCCTGTCAAGCTTCCTTAACGGGAAATACTCGGTGAAGGATGAAGCACTTTTAGGAGAGATAATTTCTATCGGAATACTGATAGGACTGGGGATCAGGCTTATAGGAAAGGCTATAAGAAACGAAAGGATTGAGGAGCACTGTCAGGCGCAGCTTGACATGAAGAGGGTGCTAAGGATAGCAGGAATCACCGCATTTTATACGGTTCTTGCAGGAATAGCATTTGGCTTCCTCGGTACCGGACTTTTCACCATTATGATAATGGTGGCGCTGCTCACTGTCATCTGTATAGTGGCAGGCATTTACACAGGATATCATTTCGGTTTTGAGCAGAAGACAAAGGTATATATCGTGGGGGCGATACTCTTTTGGGCGGCTGGAATTGATGTGATAGTAAGGCTTGTAAGTGCAAAATAATGCATAGGGCTCTGTTCGTAGAAACAGGGCTTTTTTGCTGTCTGAAATAAGGTGTAAACTTCTGTTGAAAACTGTTTCTAAATCTTTAACAATTTAAAATGCTTTTGTCAATATTTTTGCGGCGGTAATATCGTTTTACTGCTGCAAAATACTAATAAATCTTAAGCTTCTGATCAACCAGTGATTCACCTTCATATACAAGCTTAAGTGTGAAGAAATTATTTTCATTTTCAAGCAGGAGCTTTAAGAAGATAGCGTCGCCTTCCCAAGTAGGAAGTGTGGGCACTATAGTTTTATCAAACCATTTGAGGTCGCCTTCGTTGCATGTGATAAGCTTGCCGGAAAATTCATCAGCAGTGAAAAGACACATTAATTCCGGTTCCTGCTTATCATTTATAAAAGTTATAAGTGCGCGGAAACGGTAAGAAGTGAGTGTGAGCCCTGTTTCCTCTTTGACTTCGCGGAGCAGGCATTCTTCGGGGGATTCACCATTCTCGGCGTGACCGCCAACACCAATCCATTTTCCTTCATTTATATCATTTTCTTTTTTAATACGATGAAGCATGAGATATTGTCCATCGTGTTCTATGTAGCATAAAGTAGTTATTTTCATGATATACCTCCGTCAGATGATTATAACATAAAATGTTAAGGAAAGAGCCAATATGCGCAGAAAACTTAACGAAAAAGTCCGTCGACCTAAAAATCCAGTAAATATAAATGTTTTCGGTTAGAGGGAAGTAATTTCAGATTAGGCGGTATAGCCCCGATTATAAGGGCTGTACCGTCTTTTCACGTTCCTATGCACCTTGACGTTTTGGGGGTGTAGCAGAAAGGAAATTGATTTCCCCGACAAAGTTGAAAACAATATCGACTTTCTGTACCCGTTTCCCGTCCACCTTTTCCGGCGCATGGACTATGATTTTCTTGATAAATTCATTGACGATTGTGGGGGTGAGTTCCTTTATCCCCACATACTTGCGGATAATTGCGGAAAAACTGTCAAAGTCACTCTTGTTCTGTTCGTAGGTATCAACTTCCTGCTGTTCGGACTTCACTTTTTCTTCCAGTTCCCGCTGTTCTGCTTCATACTCTGCGGACAGTTTCAAAAATCTTTCGTGACTGATTGCGCCGCTTATGTCGTCCTCATAAATCCGCTTGAAGATACGGTCAAGTTCCGCTATCCGCTTTTGTGCCTGTCCGACTTCACGTTTTTTGCGCTTCATTTCTTTTTCTGTTTCAACAGAGCGTTGCTGATACATCATTTCACGGAAAGCCATAATGTCATCAAAGAAAAGTGCGGTCACGTCAAATATCCTGCCCCATACGATTTGCTTCAAGACTTCCTCACGGATAAAATGCGCCGTACAGCTTCCCGTATTGCTTTTGTATTTTGCACAGCGGTAATGGTCTTGTGAGCCGTTGAAACTTTTACAGGTGGCAAAATGTAATTTACTTCCGCAATCCGCACAGTACACCAAGCCGGAGAATAATCCCTGTCGCTCTGCCTTTGTGGGGCGGCGTTTGTTTGCCCTAAGTTCCTGCACCCGTTCAAATACAGCGTCCTCTACAATCGCTTCATGGGTATTGAAGAAGATAGCCTGCTGTTCCTTTGTGGTTGGAATCCGCTTTTTCAGCTTGTGGGATTTGGAATAGCTTTTGAAGTTTACCGTATGTCCACAGTAATCCATACGCTCCAAAATGCCGACTATTGTGCTGTCCTCCCAGTTGTACGGATTATCGGGAAGTGCTTTCCCTTTTCTTTTTGCGTAATAGGCTTTTGCAATCAGTACGTTATCTGCTTTGAGAATGTTCGCAATCTGTGCCGGTCCTTTTCCACTGATACATAAATCAAAAATCCGCTTCACCACAGCAGCGGCTTCCTCATCCACAATCCATTGTTTCTTGTCGGCAGGGCTTACCATGTAGCCATAAGGCGGCTTTGTCAGATGTTCCCCCGCCATACCCTGCGCCCGTTTGATTGCCCGTACCTTTTTGCTTGTGTCCTTTGCGTAAAAATCGTTAAACAGATTACGAAATGGGGTAAAATCATTGTCACCCTTTGCGCTGTCTACACCGTCATTGATAGCGATATAGCGCACATCACGCTCCACGAAAAAGATTTCCGTATAGTAGCCGACTTTCAGATAGTCACGCCCTAACCTTGACATATCCTTGACTATGACTGTCGCCACGTTTCCGGCTTCAATCTCTGCAATCATGCGGTTAAAATTTGGTCTGTCAAACGTCACTCCCGATACACCGTCGTCAATGAAGAAAACGGGATTGGAAAAGCCGTTGTCCGCCGCATATTTGGAAAGGACTGCTTTCTGGTTCACAATGCTGTTGCTGTCGCCCTCTAACGTATCTTCCTGCGAAAGACGGGCGTATAATGCTGTTATCTGTCCGGGCTTATTTGTATTTGCTGTCATGTGTTCATTCCTCCTGTAATGAACGCCCGACAAACAGTAATGCTGTACTCATTATACATCGCCTATCCCTGTTTGTCATTGGGCGTTTTGACGGTTTCCGATTTTATGAGCCGTATCATCTTATCCCGCAGCCGTTCCGAGCCGCCGCAGGAGGTAGACACTTCATAGTATGTGCCGCCGATTTTGTAACAGACGGTTTCCTCTGTTGGTTTCCTGTTCTGCGGTACAAATTCACTGTCTTTGATTTCAATATCCCATTCCATTCTTTTCCCTTCCTTTCTGTATTTGTTAAAGTGAGAAGTTTCGGAGCAAGCATAGGAAAAGGGTACCCTTTTCCGTAAATCTGCCCGTTTCGCCTATGGCTTGCGGACAGATTCTGCTTGTTGGGAAGTATCCCAAACCCTCTTGAAAATCCTCTCATTACCTACAACACCGCAGAGGGCGAAAATGACGAACTTTGAGAGAAATTTTTCAAAAAAGTTTTCCTTATGCCCTACTACGGAGAAGTTTTGAAAATGCCAAAGTGAAAGATGAAAAACCAAGATTGATATAGAGGTAAAACTATGTTAAACTATATTTGTTTCAATCCCTTATAGCAGATACAGAGAAAGAAGTGATTTGTATGTGTATCAACACTCAAAAGAGAAACAAAGCATTTCTCCATGCAAAGCCAGTAAATTGCGACGGTTGCATGGAGTAAAAAGAGTCGCAAAATAAAAATGCTGGCTTTGTAACTTGACTATCATATCAAGGAGGAAGCCGCATGAAATATCTGAATGCAAAATTGATTCTTCCGGACGCATTAGTAAAAGAGTTGCAGAATTATGTTCAAGGCGGGTATATCTATGTCCCTGTCGAGCAGGAACAGCAAAAACGTTGGGGAGAAGTTTCCGGCTATCGGCAAGAATTAAGACAGCGTAACAGGCAGATAAAAGAGGACTACCACAATGGTGTTTCAATGGAATGTCTGTCTGAAAAATATTGTTTATCCTTATATGCTGTTCGGAAAATCATATATCAAAAATAACCGTAAGGGGCTGCCAAGTTGCAGCCTCTTATTTTATACAAATCTTTTCGGTGCCATACAGTGTATAGAATATTTCTTTCAATGGCTGTAAGATAAAAGTGAAACATACAAAGTTTTAAGGAAAGGCGGCTATTATGTGTACCCGATTTGTTTATCGAGGGGATGATATGATAACAGGGTTTAATTTTGATATTGACCTTTCTGTATGGAAGCATAAGGTGATTATAGAAAAAGACCGTTTCTATATCGGAATTTTGCGACCGGACAGAGCCTATCATTCCTATCATGGAGTAAATCAAAATGGAAATGTAGGAACACTGTTATATGTGCATGGCAATCCTGCCGGGGCATATCAAAACAGTGGGAATTGTATAACGGTTGCAGATTTAACAGAGCAGTTTATAAAGGCACAGATTTCCTTTGATGATGTTCTGGAAATTATGAAATCAAAGAGAATTGTTTATGCGCCGGATTCTACTATGCAGGCAATGTTATCCGATGTTTATGGTCGTACATTGGTAATAGAACCGGGAATTGGTTATCGGGAAGAACAAGGCAGGTATTCTGTAATAACAAACTATTCTTTGATGAAGCCGGAAAGCACAAAAAAATTTATTGTGCCGGGCGATGACAGGTATGAACGGGCTTTGCGGTTATTAGACAGTTACAAAGGTGAGTTTTTACTCTCCGATGCATTTGCGTTGCTTCATGCCACCCGGCAGGAGGGGGTATGGGCGACCAGAGTATCCTTTGTTTATTCTGCAAATGAACAGACCGTATACTTTATAGAAAATAATCGCTTTGAGAACATAAGAAAATATGTTTTTCCATTTGCATAACAAGAAAGGAGCCATTATGTCAGAAAAAATTTACCCTCGTTCAGCGGACAGGGAAACGGTCTATTTAAAAAGCGTCATTAGCAATCCTAATATCATAATTGGCGATTATACAATGTATAATGATTTTGTTAGAGAGCCAAAGGATTTTGAGAAGAATAATGTTTTGTACCACTATCCAATCAATGAAGATAAGCTGATAATTGGTAAATTTTGTTCCATTGCCTGCGGAGCAAAATTTATATTCAATAGTGCAAACCATACGCTATCTTCACTTTCCACTTATCCATTTCCCATATTTTTTGAAGAATGGGATTTGAGCGTAAAAGATATTACAAGAGCATGGGATAACAAAGGGGATATTGTTATTGGAAATGATGTCTGGATTGGTTATGAAGCAGTTATTTTAGCGGGTGTTACGATTGGGGATGGTGCAGTTATCGGAACACGGGCTGTCGTTACAAAAGATGTTCCGCCGTATACAATCGTTGGCGGCGTTCCGGCAAAACCGATAAGAAAGCGGTTTTCCCAAGAAACGATTGATTCTCTGCTCAAAATAAAATGGTGGAATTGGTCTAAGGAACGTATCGCACAGCATATAACCGAGATACAGTCGGGAAATATGGAATGTTTGTTATAAATTGCCGCATGACGGTAAAAGAAAAAACCGTCATACAGCAGTTGATTGCTCATGCACATAAATTATTTATGGACGGCTTTGAATACAGAGCTGTCCATTTATTTTTATATTGATAAGATTATTTATGGCGGTATTAAGGAGGTACCGCCATGTCCTTTTTATCCAATAGATTATTGTCAAAAAAATTCTGTTTGGAAAAACGGGATATTCTGCCTATGAGTATGAATACACATATCATTTAATAGGTATTAAAAGCTCATATTACCCAAACACTTGTACCGCTTTATGCTGTATGGGTGTTTGTTGTAATAGCCCCCTACTGGGAAGAAAGGGGGTGAGAGAAAATGAGATATTCTGAACAGTTCATAGAACATATTGAATATGCGTTCAATGCGTTCTGTAGGATTGTCCTGCGCTATGAAGCAATCAACGCATGGCGGGATTTGAAGCGGAAAGAAGCAAGGGAAATTTCCCTTGACTATCTGATGTCGGAAAGATTTTTTGAACCGTCTGCTATGGATAGATACTTTGAAAAACAGGACAAGCCGACTGCATTTCTTGTGTTGGGAAAGAAAGTAATAGTTGATAACGAACAATTAGCAATGGCATTGTCAAGACTGCCGAAATTAAGGCGGGAAGTTCTGTTGCTTTATTACTTCATTGGCTATCGTGATGAAGCAATCGGCAGACTGTACGGGCGTTGCAGAAGCACGATAAACAGCAGACGCAATGTTGCATTGAAACAGTTGCGAAAAGAATGGGAGAGATTAGAGCATGAAGAACAAAAAGCTGATACCTTTTGAGATAATCGAAAAAGCGGTTGCCGGAGGGCCGGAAGCGATAGACGCAGTATTGCGGCATTACACCGGATACATCAAATATCTGTCTAAGTATAAAGGGCATATCAATGACGACACGCAGGACAGGCTAAAGGCAAAACTGGTTGAGGCTATATTGAAATTCCGCTTCGACCGTTAGGAAGTAGCAAAGACAGGAAAAGCTGTCAAGGGTAAACTTCGCGCTACGCGCCCTTGACAGCTTTTCCCGCCTTTGCTTTTGGGCAGTCAAGAGGACGAAATCAGTAAACTGCTTTCGCCCTCAATTTATTATGGGGTTTGTTACGCAGTAGGAGTTATTTTATCCTTGATTTATGCGGATTTGCGGGTGTTAAAATGACAGGGTAAGGGTTATATATATCTGCCTTCAAAATGGCGTTCTATTGCGTAACATTTCAGATATTGCTTTTAACCGTTTTTAGTGATATAATTTGTCGATATGAGGAGGTATAAGTTTATGGATGAAATGTATGCGACTGAACTTTTAGGTCTTGGAACATCTCTAACAGAATTAGCAGTTAAAGGTACTGTTACTGCGGTATCAAATAAAATTAAAGCGATTAAGGAAGAAAAAAATGTAGAAAAAATTCGTAATACATATGATGCGATAATCAATGAATTACTTAATGAACGAGAAGAAGCGGTACGAATTGCTCAAGCATATAAATCAGAATTAGAAAAAGTTGTCATCAGTGATGAGGACATTCAACATTTACATAATACTGTATCACGAATTTTAGAAATAATAAAAGGTATACAAATAGCATCGGCGGAGCAACAAGGTGGAGATGTAAATGCTGTAAGAACACAGGTTGAATCTTATGAGCAAATAAAAGAATTAATAAGTGTTGATACCTTAAAAACTATGCAATTAATTGGGTTTAATTATAAATCAGCCATTGGTGAACCTTTGACACTCATGCTTAAAAATTTTATTTTATCAAAGGTGACAGAGCCGGATTCGTTAAAAGCCTTTGAAAAAATTGTGACTCCAGAAATGGTAGAGATTCTAAAAGATAATACAGCATATGAGAATTTTAAGCAAATAACAAATATGTGAACTTAGTGGACATAAAAGAGAGAACAAATATTTTCACAAATTGTTCTCTCTTTTTTGCACCCTGTCTGTCGGCGTTATTGATAAGTTGTTGTGAATACTTCCTTATCACCGTAAAACTAATGGTTTAAAGGGTGTTTTGGGAGACAGCTTTGCAAAAAAACAGCTTATTTTTATGTATTTTACATGATTTTGGGGTGAAAAGTCTCGATGTCAGGGCTGAATAGTGACATATTGCTAAATGCTTGAAAATCAAGGATTTGCTGACATTATGATGCTTGAGGTCGACGGACTTTTTTACCTTTTTATATTGAATTTTCGATGAAAATGGAGTAGTATCATTTGTAGATACTGATTAAATCGGTTGAAATACATTACCTATGAGGAATTGACACCGTCCAAATCATAAGCCTCGAGAATGACTTTCTTGGCAGATGCAAGAGATACATTACCTATGAGGAATTGACACAGAAAAGTTCTTTTTACTATTTTTTTTGATTTTTTGCTAGATATACATTACCTATAAGGAATTGACACTCATAAGTTGATTCACAAACTATATTTGAGATATGATATACATTACCTATAAGGAATTGACATGATATCTTAGGTACCATGTCAGTGTACATTTCTATGCGCAATATAGTAATTACATGAGATTTCAGTATTTATAGAATTTTATAGTACAAATTATAGAGAAATGTTAACAGTAGAATTAGCAACTTTACGGGCAAGGGGTGCATATTGATATAACTGTGAATGAAATGTAGAGGAATCAAATATAAAAGCTGCTATGGAGAATTCGTCAGCAAAAAGAGACAGCAGTGGAATTGATGGAATGAAACTATCTGATTTACCGGGATGAAGGAAAGTCGATTGCGTAGGTGATAGCATACAAACATGACAATATTGTCGGTAGGTTTTCATGCAAGGGATTTGATACGTTTGGTCCATTCAAGCTGATTGGCGGTGTATCAAAGGGACATCTGGATGAGAAGGATATTGCGGCGGCAGTAGAGTTTTACAACGGAATAACAGAACAGCCAGTGTTTCTGAAATAGAGAAACACTGGCTGTTTTTATAATACTAGTTTTTTATAGCTCAAGATTCAGATAAATCTCATCACGTTCATCTTGCTCAATACAAAGATAATGTTGCGTGGTTTTATAGGATGAAAACGACCAGCTTACTATAACTATTTTACAGCATACACAGAATTATAATTATAGCAATAGGCTGATAATTAACAATTATATTATTCCTACGATAGGAAACATGTGTATAAAAAGGTAATGCGGTGGATTAGAATATGATGAAATGAGTTAAAAAATCCGTCGACCTCTAATGCTAGTAAATACAAGGGGTTAGAAGGTGTTATATTGTTCTGAATAGTACTATTTTATATTAATTTGCGTATTTTTTGATTAGAAAACCTGTCGATGTCAAAGAAAGATTGAGGAATAGTATAGAATGCTGTAAAATCAAGGGGTTACATAGACGGAGTTGTTATAGGTCGACGGACTTTTTGAACATTTTAGATTGATTTTGAGATGAAAATGGAGTAGTATCATAATTAGATACTGATAAAACCAGTTGATATACATTACCTATAAGGAATTGACACTTTTTGCTTACAATACAAACTCCATGTTCTCTCCGCGATATACATTACCTATAAGGAATTGACACATATCAGCTTGCCAAAATTCAGTTATTTTTTCAGTAATTTGATATACATTACCTATAAGGAATTGATACTTGTTTGGATTTTGCATAGCATCTAACATCCGTTTTTGGGATATATATTACCTATACGTAATTGACATGATATCTTAGGTACCATGTCAGTGCACATTTCTATGTGCAATATAGTAATTACAGGAGATTTCAGTATTTATAGAATTTTAATAGGATAAATTATAGAGAAATGTTAACAGTAGAATTAGCAACTCTGCGGACAAGGGGGGCATATTGATATAACTGTGAATGAAATGTAGAGGAATCAAATATAAAAGCTGCTATGGAGAATTCGTCAGCAAAAAGAGACAGCAGTGGAATTGATGGAATGAAACTATCTGAATGAGAAAGACTTTGTGGCGGCAGTAGAGTTTTACAACGGATTAGCAGAACAGCCAGTGTTTCTGAAATAGAGAAACACTGGCTGTTTTTATAATCCTATTTTTTTATAGCTCAAGATTCAGATAAATCTCATCACGTTCATCCTGCTCAATACCCAGATATTGCTGAGTGACTTTATAGGACGAGTGATTGTAGACATCCATCAGCAGAGCGGGTGGCGTACCATTCTTCCAGGCGTGATATCCAAATGTCTTTCTTAGAGAGTGACAGCTGATATGTTCATCCTGAACTGTCTCCTCGGCAGCAGTCCTTACAATTCGGTATGCCTGAACTCTGTTTATTGGCTGCCTCCTGCAAGTGGCCTTTGTAAAAATAAACTCATGTTCAGTCGGATGCCGTTCGTTGAAATATGCCTGGAGAGCATCGGTGGCATTGCAGTTTAGAGTGACATAGTTATTCTTGCCGGTCTTTTGCTCGTTGATAAGAAAATGAG